>Ga0193726_1001260_pt1 | contig 20697 bp, 17 predicted proteins | sample H2c1metaG_FD_144928 | JGI IMG/M metagenome (GOLD analysis project Ga0193726, IMG submission 144928) | Soil microbial communities from a riparian zone of the East river system, Colorado, United States - H2c1 | ecosystem: Environmental > Terrestrial > Soil > Riparian zone | place: USA: East River... | reverse complement strand
TGCGCAAGCTGATCGGCATCCTCAACACCATGCTGGCGCGCGGCGAAAAATGGGATCCGGCCAGGCATGCCATCGCCTAAATCACTGTCGGCGCCTGGCCTACAACAATACAGTTGCTCCACTCCGCTTCGCTCCGGTCGGGATGACGACATTAGATGACCGGGCCTGAAAGTTCGCGCTCCGGCAAGAGGGTGCATCGCCATCACGACGGCGCATGCTGGATCTTGCCGCGCAGATGGCCGCAGATCTCGTTGAACTCGACCGTCTCGCCGATTTCCAGCCCGCGCGGCCGGGCGAAGGGGATGCGGATGTCCTCGATGATGCGGCCGGGCCGCCGGCTCATCACCAGCACGCGGTCGGCGAGGTACACTGCTTCACGGATGGAGTGGGTGACGAACAAAGCGGTGCGGTGATGCTCCTCCCACATCTTCATCAGCACCAGGTTCATCTCGTCGCGCGTGATGGCGTCGAGCGCGCTGAACGGCTCGTCCATCAGCAGCAGGTCGGGCTCGTAGACCAGGGCGCGGCAGATGGCGACGCGCTGGCGCATGCCGCCGGAGAGCTGGCGCGGCTTGTGATGGTGGAAGCCGTTGAGGCCGACCTGGTCGAGCAGGGTGGCGGCGCGCGCGCGGGTCGGCCCGTCGGCCGGCCCGACCGCCCTTTTGGCCGCGAGGAAGGGAAACAGCACGTTGTCGAGCGCGCTCTTCCACGGCAGCAAGGTCGGATCCTGGAACATGATGCCGGTCTCGGCGCGCGGCTGGGTAAGGGCGCGGCCGGCGACACCGATCGTGCCTTGGCTCGGCGCGTCGAGGCCGGCGATCATCATCAGGAGCGTGCTCTTGCCGCAACCCGACGGGCCGAGCAGGGCCACGAACTCACCGGCCTTGATGGCGAACGAGCTGGGCGCCACCGCCTCGACCTGCTGGCGGGTGCCCGCGTTGTAGACCTTGCGCACCCGATCGACGACGACGTAGTCCGCGCCGGCTGCCTCGACGCCAGCAGGGCCCGCGACGACCGGGCGCGCCACGCGCAGTGCCGCGGCCGGGTTGCTCATCCGAGTGGGCTCATCCCAGCGCGTACTTGGCCGAAGCAGCCTTCGCCTTCGCCCATTCGGTGTCGCTCAGCTTCAGCTTGCCGACGAACTCGTTGGTGTAGAGCGACGCGGGATCGGGCTTCTTGTCGCCCGCCGCGCCGGCATTCTCGAAGATCAGGTCGGTCATCTTGGCGTAGACCGCCGGATCGGCGTAGCCCACACCCTTGTCGATCGCTTCCTTCGAGGCGTAGTTCGCGGCCCACACGCCCATGCCGATCTCGAGCTGCTCCTGGGCGGTCGAGGCAAGCTTCAGCTCGGGCACTTCCTTGAACAGGATCTCGATCGTCTGAGCCGGATTGAGCAGGGCGAACTTCACGCCTTCGGAGAGGCCCATGGTCATCGCCTCGCACAACGCCTTCTCCTTGGCGAAGTACTCGTTCGTGGTGGTGAGCGAGTGGGCGTAAAACGGCAATCCGTACTTGCTGTAGAGGAAGACGCGCGGATTGATGCCGGCCGCCATGATCTTGGGCAGGGCGCTGGCAACAAAGCAGGTGATGGCGTCGCACTGCTTGTCGATCAGCGCGCCCTCGCGCACCTTGCTGTCGAGCGAGATCGACTGGATGTCGGCCATGGTGAGGCCGACATTCTTGAGGAAGGCCGACAGGAAGGGATACTCGCCCGAGGTCAGGGTCGAGCCGACTTTCTTCCCCTTGAGGTCGGCCGGCGCCTTGATCGTCGATTCCGGCCGTACCGCGACGCCCATCGTGGTGTCGTAGTTGAAGCAGCCGAGCGACAGCAGCGGCAGGCCCTTGACCGCCTGCTGGATCGAATTGGGCGCAGCCGGGATGCCGAATTCGTACTTGCCCTGGGCGATCGCCTGGGTCGCGGCGGCCGAGCCGGTGCCCTTCTCGATGACGACGTCGATGCCGGCCTTTGTCCAGAACTGCTTGGCGGCGTAGGACCAGATGTTGGCGCCCTCGGGCAGCCAGCCCAGGGTGTACTTCACCGTCACTTTCTTTTGGGCGTAGACCTTCTTGGGCGCGAAGCCTGTCCCGGCGACAACCGCGCCCGCACCGGCCGCGGCGACAAAATTCCGGCGAGACAGCCGATTTCGGACGATGGTTCCGCTCTTGTCGACGTCCTTGCGCATGTGACCTCCGCTTCGCCCCAACGGGCTCCCCGAAAGGACGATCACGCAACATGCATGCCAAGAATCGGTGAATTAGAGGTCGGGTCTTGTGTGCTAGGCTCACCCAAAGGCACGGGAGCATTGGCATGCAGACACAGCAGCAACCGATCCTGATCAAGTGCTACGCCGGGTCTCGGCTGTACGACCCTGCGGCAGCCCGCTACGTGACGCTCGAGCAGCTTCGACGTTGGCAGGCAGAGGGTGTTTCGTTCCTCGTGATCGACGCCAGGACAGGTGCGGACATAAGGCGCGTTCTCCTTGCGTAGGAACGGCTGCGGCTGCAGCTGCTGGCACATGGCTTGCTGATGCTGTGCCATGAGTGCAGGTGACATCGCGGTCCTCGAAGCCCGGGTCCGGCAGGACATCGAGATGACGGCGCATCCGCGCATGGACTGGATGGAACCCCGGCTGTACCGCGGCCAGCCGGCGCTGGACGTGCTGATCGTCGGCGCCGGCCAGTCCGGCCTCTGCATCGCCTTCGCGCTGATCCGCGACCGCGTGCGCAACATCCTGGTGATCGACCGCGCGCCGGAGGGCCGGGAAGGGATCTGGGCCGGCTTCGCCCGCATGCCGACGCTGCGCAGTCCCAAGGATCAGACAGGCCCCGACCTCGGTATCCCCAGTCTCACCTTCGAGGCGTGGTACGACGCGGTGTACGGCGCCGGGAGCTTCGCCGGTCTCGGCCTGATCCCGACCGGCGCCTGGCACGACTATTTGCAATGGTACCGCCGCGTGCTGGCGCTGCCGGTGCGCAACGGCGTTGCCGCCACGGCGATCGCGCCGGGCCAGCTCGACGACGGCGGACGCTGCCTCCTGGTGACGCTGTCGACCGGCGAGGTGCTGGCGGCGCGCAAGCTGGTGCTGGCCACCGGCCAGGACGGCACCGGCGAGTGGTGGATGCCGGACTTCGTGCGCGCCCTGCCGGCCGACCGCCGCGCTCACACCTGCGAGATGATCGATTTCGAGCGCTTGCGCGGGCGGACCGTGGCCGTGCTGGGCGCCGGCGCCTCGGCCATGGACAACGCCGCCGTGGCGCTCGAGCACGGCGCGGAAGTGCACCTCTTTTGCCGCCGGCCGGAACCGGGGGTGGTGCAGCGCTATCGCTGGCTGACCTTCGCCGGATTCCTGAAGCATATCGGCGAGATGCCGGACGAGTGGCGCTGGCGGGTGATGGGCAACATCATGCGCGCCCGCGAAGGCTTCCCGGCCGACACTTATAAGCGCGTGCTGGCCTTTCCCAACTTCACCATGCAGCTCGGCCGCAATTGGACCGATGCACGCCTGGAGGATGGCCGTGTCCGGATCGAGACCGCGCGCGGGCCGTTCCATGCCGACTACGCGATTTGCGGTACCGGCATCCGCCAGGACGTGCGGCTGCGCCCCGAGCTGGCGTCGTTCGCCGACAAGATTGCGCTGTGGTGCCATCGCTACACGCCGCCGCCGGGCGAGGAGGATCCGCTGCTCGCGGCCTATCCCTATCTCGGCTCCGATTACGCCCTCCTCGAACGCACGCCCGGCGAGGCGCCGTGGCTGGCCGACATCCACCTGTTCGGCATCGGATCGACCCTGAGCTTCGGGCCGTCGGGCAGCAGCATCAATGCCATGACGACGGCGGTGCCCAAAGTGGCGGCGGGGGTCACGCGCGGCTTGTTCGCGGATGACCTGCAGCGGCACTGGGAGGCGCTGCTGGCCTACGACGTCAAGCAGGTCGAGCTGGACTGGAGCCGGATGGCGAGGGGTTAGGGCGACTTCTTTTCCTCCCCTTCGCGGAATCCGCGAAGGGGAGGTGCCCGCGCAGCGGGCGGAGGGGTCATGAGCAACCATATCGATGCTCATGACCCCTCCGGCCCTTCGGGCCACCTCCCCAACTTCGTTGGGGAGGGAATGATTTCTGGGGGGACACATATGGACACAGTGACGCGTACCAGCACCAGCAAGCCCCGACCGCCCGTGGTCGAAGCCTTGCTCGCAGAGGTGGCCGCGCTGGACGTCGCGGCAGTGCAGGAGAGGATGCTGCCGGCTGGCTGCTATACCGCGCCGGAATTCTTCGCCTTCGAGCAGGCTGAAGTGTTCAGCCGCAGCTGGATCTGCGTCGGCAGGATCGAGCAGGTAGCTGAGCCGGGCGATTGCCTGGCAACGGAAGTTGCCGGCGAACCGGTGCTCGTTGTGCGCGGCGAGGACGGCACGATCCGCGCGCTCAGCGCCATCTGCCAGCACCGCGGCGAGATCATTCCGTGTCCGGAAAAGGGCAAGGCCATCCGTTGTCCGCTGCACTTCTGGACCTACGATCTCGAAGGCCGGCTCGCTGGTGCGCCGCGCATGGGTGACGCAGAGGCGGTGCGGCGGCTGCGCCAGACGGTGCGGCTGCCGACGCTCAGCCTGGAGCTCTGGCATGGCTTCATCTTCGTCAACCTCGACCCTCAGGCGGCACCCCTGGCGCCAAGCCTGGCCAAGCTCGAGCCGCTGTGGCCGGGCTACGAGGCGACCGGGCTGAAAGCCTTGCCGCCGGCGATGAGTGACACGCCGCTGCCCTGGAACTGGAAGGTCCAGGTCGAGAATTTCACCGACGCCTACCATCCGGAATACGTGCATATCGGCACGCACGACTTTGCCCCCAGTGTCATGGCAGGCGACGGCGTGCGCTTCACCGAGATGAAGCCGGGTGACAATGCGATCGTGCGCTCGGTGCCGATGCGCACGCCCGACGGCGGCATGATGAAGGACGGCTGGGGGCTGGAGGCGGCCTTTCCCGCCATCGCCACCCTGCCGGCCGAGCAGCGCCGGCGCATCACCTTCGCCATGCTGCCGCCCAGCCTGAACATGATGTTTGCGCCGGGCACCGTGGCCTACACGCTGATCCGGCCGACCGGCGTCGTGGCGACCTACGCCGGGTCGGACCGCGTCACCTACGGCGGCTGGCTGCTGCCGCAGAGCACGATCGACCTCCCCGACTTCATGGAGCGCTGCAAGGCGGTGAGCCAGGGCGGCTCGAAGATCTGGGCGCAGGACGTGCCGATCAATGTCGGCATGCAGGCGGCCAAGAGCTCGCGCTTCCTGCCCGACGGCATCTACGGTCCGTTGGAGACGACGTTGCAGCAGTTCAATGTCTGGCTGCTCGAGGCCTACCGCCGCGCCATGGCTGGGTGAGTCTACAGCGCAGCTGCCCGTATCAAAGCAACTGGGCGCATCAGCAATGACCTCATCCTGAGGAGCGGCCGCAGGCCGCGTCTCGAAGGATGGGAAACAGTCGCGATGTTGCCCATCCTTCGAGACGCACGCCTTCGGCGTGCTCCTCAGGATGAGGTTATGGTGGGACCCTTAGCCTCACTCGATCTTGACGCCGGCGTCTTGAACGATCTTGCGCCACTTGGTGTTCTCGATCGCGATATAGGCCTCGAACTCCTGGCGCGATTCCTTGGCGGGCACGAAGGCGAGGCTTTTGAGCTTCTCCAGCACCTCGGGCTCCTTGAGGATCTTCATCACCTCGGCACTGAGGCGGTCGAGGATAGGCTCGGGCGTGCGCGCCGGCGCGGAAAGCCCGATCCAACCCACGGCGACGACACCCTCGACTCCCTGCTCGGCGATGGTCGGCACGTCGGGCAGGAAGGGCGAGCGGCGCTGGTCGGCGATGCCGATCGCCTTCACCTTGCCGGTGTTGATCGGGCCGACGGCGCCGGGAACGGCGTCGGACAGGAGCTGGATGTCGCCGCTCTGCAGCGCCATCAGCGCATCGGCATTGCCCTTGAACGGCACGTGCGTGAGCTTGATGCCGGCCGCGCTCTTCAGCATCTCGACCGCGAGATGGCTCGCCGAGCCGTTGCCTGACGAGCCATAGTTGAGATCGGCGCCCGCCTTGGCCTTGGCCAAAAGGTCCTGCACCGAGGTGATGTCGCTCTTGAGGCTGGCCATCAGCACCTGCGGGGTGAGGCCGATATTGGCGATCGGCGCGAAATCCTTCTGGGCGTCGTAGGGCAGCTTGGGATAGATCGCCGGAGCAATGCCGTGCGTGGAGATCGTCACCATCAGGAGCGTGTAGCCGTCGGGCGCCGCCTTGGCGGCCGCATCAGCGCCGATGCTGCCGCCGGCGCCCGGCCGGTTCTCCGCGATCACCTGCTGGCCGAGCGCCTTGGTGAGCTGGTCGGCCATCACGCGCGCTAAAATGTCGGTCGACTGGCCGGGCGGGAAAGGGACGATGATGCGGATCGGCTTGGCTGGCCAGGTTTGGGCCAGAGCCGGCAGTGACAGCGAGGTGATGCTGGAGGCGACGAGTAGTCGGCGGGTAATCATCACGCACCTGAGTGTTTCTTTGTCTTTGCTGGGAGCGCGCCACTCCAGTTGCGCATCTTTGTCGATCGCACAGCCCATGAGCGCCACTGGAGTGGCGCGCTCCCAGCCATGAGCGATCCGGAAGACTACGCCGCCTTCTTGTTCTGCTGCGAGGGATGCTCGCCGGCGATCTTGAGGAAGTTCTCCAGGATCTTGTGGCCGTGCTCGGAGGCGATGCTCTCAGGGTGGAACTGCACGCCGTGGATGGGCAGCGACTTGTGGCGCAGGCCCATGACGATGTCGCCGGTCTCGGCGGTGACCTCCAATTCGCCCGGAAAGCCCGCGCGGTCGACGATCAGCGAATGATAACGAGTCGCCTGGAAGGGCGAGGGCACGTCCTCGAACACGCTCTGGCCCTTGTGCTGGATGCCGGAAAGCTTGCCGTGCATGGGCAGCGGCGCGCGCACCACCTTGCCGCCGAACACCTGGCCGATCGCCTGGTGGCCGAGGCAAACACCGAACAGCGGCACCTGCGCTTTGGCCGCGGCCCGCACCAGGTCCATGCAGATGCCGGCTTCGTTGGGCGTGCAGGGGCCCGGTGAAAGCACGATGCCTGCAGGCTTCAGCGCCATCGCCTCGTCGACCGTGATCTGGTCGTTGCGGTGCACGGCGCAGCGCGCCCCGAGATCGCCCAGGAAGTGGACGAGGTTGTAGGTAAAACTGTCATAGTTATCGATCAACAGAAGCACGGAACGACTCCCTCAGCCGGCGGCAGCAAATATAGGCCGCGAGTGCCAGCGCGGCGACCCCCAAATCTTCATCGGAAATGTTGTTGGAAAGGCGTGCATGGACGCGCCGCGACGCCTACGCTTGGAGCTTCCAAGAGGGGAGTTTCGGTGAGTCATCCGCAGTCGGGGCATGAGCCCACGCTACTGGCGCGTCAGGTGGATGTGCTCGAGCTGATTGCGTGCGATTCGCCCCTCGATACGGTTCTGGAAAAAATCTGCCGGACGGCGGAGGAGTTCGTGCCCGGCAGCCTGGCCGGCGTGACCATCCTCGACCGTGCCGGGCACACGTTCGAAGGCTGCGTGATGCCCTCGGCGCCGACCTTCGCCGCGGCCATCGCCGGCATCGAGGTCGGCCCGCCGCATGCCGGGACCTGCGCCGCCGCCGTCTATTGCGGCCTGCCGGTCAGGAGCACCGACGCGGCAGCGGATGAGCGCTTCGATCCGCTGTGGCGCCGGCTCAATGCCGATCACGGCGTGCGCTGCATCAGGTCGCGGCCGGTGACATCGGCCGACGGCCGCGCGCTGGGAAGCTTCTTCATTGCCTTCACGAGCGACTCGCCCGCGCCGTGGCCCGAAGACATTGAGGCGACCTGCGCGCGGCTCGCTGGCCTCGCCCTGGATCGCCATCGCAAGGAGGAGCGCAGCCGCCTGATCGCGGGCGAGATGCAGCACAGGCTGAAGAACCTGTTCGCGTCGGTGCTGTCGATCGCCGCGCAGACGTCGCAAAGCGGCCAGACCTCCGCGGAATTCATGAAGGCCTTCGAAGGCCGGGTGCTGGCGCTTGCCGCCGCGCATGATCTGCTGTCGCAGGATGAGACGGCGGATCTGGCGGAGCTCGTGCATCGCATCGTCGCGCCGTTCGCCGGCGCGGCCGATGCGATCGAGGTCGCCGGCAAACCCTTCAAGGTGGCGCCGTCCTCGGTGGTGCCGTTCAGCCTGGTGCTGCACGAACTCGCGACCAATGCGGCGAAGTATGGCGCGCTCTCGGCCGCCCGGGGCAGGGCGCGCATCTCGTGGAAGTACTATCGTGCAGAAAGCGGCGAACGACGCTTCAAGTTCAAGTGGGAGGAGAGCGGCGGCCCCAGCGTGGCGCCGCCGCGGCGCAGCGGCTTCGGCACGATCCTGATGAAGCGGGCGTTCGCCGACGTCGACGGCCAGTCGCGGTTGACCCACGCGCCGGAAGGCCTGCGCTACAAGATCGACGCGCCGGTGAGCGGTCGATTGGGCCGGCTGCACGAGGGCACGGCGCCTCCGCCCGACGTCGCAGCCGACTAGCGAGGCGATTGATTGCGTTTTCGTTGCACTACGAAGACGTAAAAGTTACATCGGTCGCCCCTCTGCGCCGTGGCGCTGAAAGCCGGCTGAATGGTCGTCGAACCCCTGGTCGTCGGGCTGCTGCTGATGGCAGCGCTGATGCACGCGTCGTGGAACGCCATCCTGAAGTCCGACCAGTCGGACCGGCTGGCGACTTTCGGCGTCATCATGACCACCGGCACGCTGATGGGGCTGTGTGCCGTGCCGTTCCTGCCATTGATCGAGCCGGCGGCATGGAAGTATCTCGCCGCGTCGGTGACGATCCACGTGCTCTACTACACGTTTCTGCTCAAGGCTTATTCCTACGGCGACCTCAGCCACACCTATCCGATCGCCCGCGGGCTGGGGCCGCTCTTGGTGGCGCTGGTATCGGGCCGCTTCATCGGCGAGCATCTGCGGCCGCAGGATATTTTTGGCGTCCTGCTGCTGAGCTTCGGCCTGATCGCGCTCGCCATGCCGCTGCGCAATGTCGTACCGCGGCCGGGCAGCCGGCATGGCCTGGCCACGCTGTTCGCCGTGCTGACGGGCTTCACCATCGCGGCCTACATCATCGCCGACGGGCTGGGCGTGCGCAGCGCCGGGCCGACGTTTCAGCATCGCCTGTCCTACATCGCCTGGCTGTGCGTCGTCGAAGGGCCGTGGCTGCTGGTGCTGGCGATCGTGCTGCGGCCCGGCACCGTGTGGGCGCATCTGCGGCGCACCTGGTGGCGCGGCGCGATCGGCGGCGTCATCGCCAATGTCGGCTACGGAATTGCGATCTACGCCCTGGTGCTGGGGCCGATGGCGCATATCGCGGCGTTGCGCGAGACGTCGGTGCTGTTTGGCGCCTTGATGGGAACCTTGCTGCTGGGTGAGCCGTTCGGTGGCCGCCGCGTGGCAGCGGCCTTCGTGATCGTGGTCGGACTGGTGATGATGAACGGCCCCCAGCTCATTTGATCGGCCGCACCTCGACGTCGAGCCGAGCGAGGCTCGCGAGCATCCGGCGCCGACCGGCAATCGGCCACCAGCCATAGAGGAACACGTCGATCGGCCCCCACAAGGCCACCCAGCCGGCGATCAGGAACCCTTCGGCGAGAACGCGCGACACCGCCGATCCCGAAGATGCCAGCAGTTCGCGGGCGAACAGGCAGACGACCAGGAAGCCCAGGCCGATCACCAGGCTGATGCGGCCACGCCGCCATTCGGCGCGCAGGCGCCGATGCTCGATCTTCTCGCGCAAGGCGAAGTGGTTGCGAATCGATTGGGCGATCTGGCCGGCCTCCGGCCGTGCCAGTTCGGACTCGGGCAGCATGATCACCAGCCGCATCGCCCGGCCGCCGAGATCCTCGGCGGAGCCGACGATGTAGTCTTCGGCTGCCGCGTCGAGTTCCTTTTCGTGGAAGGGCGCGGGGTCGAGCGAGTTGTAGAGTCGCGATATCTGGTCGAGGCGCAACTCGACTGCGACCGCTTCGACCTTGTCCGCGACGGGCTTCGCTGTCATGGCTTCGACTCAATTGTCGGCGATGAGACGAAGCCATGTCTACCCGCAACCTCGACAAGATGATGGTTCCGAAGTCGGTCGTCGCGATCGGCGCCAGCGTGCGCCCCGGGTCGGTCGGTGCGGCGGTCACGCGCAACCTGCTGGCCGGCGGCTTCAAGGGCGACATCCATCTGGTCAACGTCAAGGGCGGCACGATCGAGGGCCGCCCCGTGCTGAAGAGCGTGGCCGAGTTGCGCGAGGCCGCCGACCTGGCGGTCATCATGACGCCGGCCGAGACGGTGCCGCGCCTGATCTTCGAGCTGGGCGAGCGCGGCACCAAGGTGGCCGTCGTCATCACTGCCGGCACGGGCAGCGGCGTCACGGCGCGCGAGGACAACGCCCGCTGGCGCAAGCGCATCCTGCGCGCTGCGCGGCCTTATCTGCTGAGAGTCGTTGGGCCGAACTGCATCGGCTACGCCGTGCCGCGGATCGGTCTCAACGCGAGCTTTGGGCCGGGCGGCCTCAAGGCCGGGCGGCTCGCCGCGGTGGCGCAATCGGGCGCCGTGCTGGCCGGCCTGGCCGACTGGGGTGCGGCGCAGAACATCGGTTTCTCGCACCTGATCTCCATGGGCGACATGACCGACGTCGATTTCGGCGACGTGCTGGACATGCTGGCGCGCGACTACGAGACGCGCGCCGTGTTGATGTATGTCGAGGGCATCACCCAGGCGCGCAAGTTCATGTCAGCCGCCCGCGGCGTGGCCCGGCTGAAGCCGGTGATCGTGTTGAAGGCGGGCCGTCACGCCGCGGCGGCCAAGGCGGCGGCCTCGCATACCGGCTCGATGGCGGGCTCGGCCGCGGTCTATGACGCCGCCTTCGCGCGCGCGGGCCTCGTGCGCGTGACCGGGCTGGGCGAGCTGTTCGACGCCGCCGAGACGCTGGGCCACGGCATCACGCCGCGCAACGAGCGGCTGGCCATCCTGACCAACGGCGGCGGCGTCGGCATCATCGCCACCGACTTGCTGATGGACGAAGGCGGCGAGCTCGCCACGCTGCTGCCGCGGACGATCGCGCAGCTCGACAAGCAGATGCCGCGCGCCTGGTCGCATGCCAATCCTGTCGACATCGTGGGCGACGCCGACGGCCCGCGCTACGCGTCGGCGGTCGATGCGCTGGCCGACGATCGCGGCGTGGGCGCCGTGCTGGCGATGAACGTGCCGACGGCGCTCACCTCCTCGGTCGAGGCGGCGCGAGCCGTGACCGGTGCGCCGGGCGCCAAGGTGGTGCCGTTGATCGGCTGCTGGATCGGCGGACCGGAAGCGCAGGCCGGGCGCACGGTGCTGCACGAGGCCGGCATCCCGGCCTACGACACGCCGCTGCGCGCCGTGCGCGGCTTCATGCACATCGTGCAATACCGCCGCGGCCAGCGCGCCCTGCAGCGCACGCCGCCCTCGGTGCCGGAGACGCGATCGGACACGCACCTGGTGCGCGCCATCGTGCAGGGCGCGCTGGCCGACAGGCGCGAGATCCTGACCGAACCGGAGGCCAAGCGCGTGCTGGCGGCCTACGGCATTCCCGTCGTGCCGACCGAGGTCGTGCTCGACGCCGCCGAGGCCGCCGCGGCGGCGACGCGGATCGGCTTTCCCGTCGCGGTGAAGGTGCTGTCGCGCGAGATCACCCACAAGTCCGACGTGGGCGGCGTCGAGCTCGACCTCGGCTCGGAGCAGGCCGTCGCCGACGCCGTGCGCGCCATGACCGTGAAGGTCTGCAACGTGGCGCCCGGCGCGCACATCGACGGCTTCGTGGTTCAGCCGATGATTAAGCGGCCGCATGCGGTCGAGCTGATCCTGGGCGCGGCCGAGGATCCGGTGTTCGGGCCGATCCTGCTGGTCGGCCATGGCGGCGTGGCGGCCGAGGTGATCGACGACAAGGCGCTGGCGCTGCCGCCGCTCGACCCGGTGCTGGCCGAGGATGCGCTCAGCCGCACGCGGGTCGATCGCCTGTTGCGCGGCTATCGCGACCGGCCGCCGGCCGCACGCGGCGCCGTCTGCGATGTCCTGGTGCGGCTGTCGCAGCTCATCGCCGACGTGGGCGAGATCGCCGAGCTCGACATCAATCCGCTGCTGGCCGACGCCGACGGCGTGATCGCGCTCGACGCGCGCATCGTGGTCGCCGCGCCGGCGGGGCGGGAGCGCGGCGCACGCTTTGCCATCCGGCCCTATCCGGTCGAGCTCGAAACCGAGATCGTGCATCGCGGGGAGCGGCTGTTCATCCGGCCGATCCGGCCCGACGACGAGCCGCTGATCCAGGCTTTCACCAAGAGAATGAACCCCGAAGACGTGCGCATGCGTTTCTTCGGGCCGCTGCGCGAGCTCAGCCACGAGATGGCCGCGCGCCTGACTCAGATCGACTACGACCGCGAGATGGCGTTCCTGCTGCTCGACGGCAAGGAGCTTTTGGGCGTCGGCCGGCTCGCCGCCGACCCCGATTTCGAGCAGGCGGAGTTCGCCTTGATCGTCGCCTCCGACCGCCAGGGTCACGGCTACGGCCGCCTGCTGCTCGAGCACGTGTTGCACTACGCCAAGGCGCGTGGCGTCACGCGTGTGGTGGGCCACGTCCTGCGCGAGAATGACAAGATGCTCGATCTCGCCAAGCGATTGGGCTTTGTGCGCGAAAGCGGACGCTCGGGCGAGCCTGACATTCGCGTGGTGAAGCCCATGGCGTCGCTTTAGCTCTGTAACTTTTGTTTTGGCGGCCGCTCTGAACTGAGGCAAAAGAAAGGCGGCGGGCCAAGACGTTAAGGCTGAAAGTTCAGATGGCGTCGAGGAAGAACAGAAGCAGGAAAGCGAACAGAAAGAGTCCGAAAACGGCTCCGACGCTGCGCGAGCGGCTGCAACGACGCTTTAACGCCGTCGTCACATGGATCGACGCCCATCGCTGGCACGCGATCGCGGGCGGTCTGGTGCTGCTGTTCGTGGCCAGCCTGTTCGGCGGCTACTGGATCGCCGAGCGGCTCGAATCGGGCGACCGCGATCGGCTGGCGCGCGACACGGTGGACGAGATGAAGCGCAACACACCCGCCGAACCGGCGGCGAAATATGCGCGCATCGAAGACCTTCCCGGCCTGCCGAAATACACCGATTCGGAGCCGGGCCAGCCGCGTCCCACGCTCGACGAGAAACCGCGGGCCGCCAAGCCCCAGCAGCTCGCCGCTGTCGCCCCCAATTCACAAAATCCTGGCGCGGAGAGCTGGCGCAGGAACGCCGTGCCGTTCACCGACCTCAACAGCCGGCCGCTGGTCGCCATCGTGATCGACGATGTCGGCATCGACCGGCCGCGCTCGAAGCGTGCCTGGGAACTGCCGAGCCCGCTCACCATGTCGTTCCTGCCCTACGCCAAGGATCTGCGCGACCAGGCGCGCGCCGCGCGGGCGAGGGGCCACGAGCTCTTCCTGCATCTGCCGATGGAGCCCACCGGCCGCGCCGATCCCGGCCCCAATGCGCTCCTGGTGTCGCTGAGCGACGCCGAGATCAAGCAGCGCACGGCGGCGGCGCTCGACAGCTTCGACGGCTATGTCGGCGTCAACAACCACATGGGCAGCCGCTTCACCACCTTCCGGCCCGGCATGGAGACGGTGCTGCGCCAGTTCAAGGGGCGCGGCCTGATGTTCCTCGATTCACGCACCACGGCGCAGTCGGTCGGCGACCAGGTCGCACAGGAGGTGGGCGTGCCCTCGATCGTGCGCCACGTCTTTCTGGACGACGACGAGTCGCTCGAGTCGGTCCGCCGCAAGCTCGCCGAAGCGGAGGCCGTGGCGCGCCGCCAGGGCTTCGTCGTGGCGATCGGCCATCCGCATGAGGCCACCCTGCAGGCCCTCGGCGAATGGCTGCCAGGACTGCAAGCCAAGGGCATGACGCTGGCGCCCGCGACGGCTGTGTTGCGCAAGCGGAATGGGTGGGATTGAGTCAATGTCATCGCGCGCGGGGTAACCCCCGCGCTGAAGCGCAGCGAAGGACCTCATCGCCGCTTGTCACGGGCACGAGATCTCTTAGGAGGAAACAAACGTGCGTTACGCGAAGAAGGCAATGATCGTCGCCCCGCAACCCGAGCCCACCGAGGCAGGCGCAGACGTACTGCGCGAGGGCGGCAACGCCGTCGATGCCGGCATCGCCTGCGCGCTGGTGCAGGGTGTGGTCGATCCGCTGATGTGCGGCATCGCCGGCTTCGGCAGTTGCGGCATCTACATGCCGGGCAAGAAGTTCCACGGCTACATCGACGCCCATGCCCCGGCGCCGCTCGGCGCGCGGCCCGACATGTGGGCCAACCTGATCGAGAGCGAGGCTCGCGACGGCTACGGTTTCATCCTGAAGGGCAGGGTGAACGACATCGGCTACAAGTCGATCTGCGCGCCGGCGAATCTCAAGATGTACTACGCGGCGCACAAGGAGCACGGCAGCCTGCCGTGGTCGCGCATCGTCGAGCCGGCCATCGCCTGGGCGGAGAGCGGCTGGACGGTGCGGCCGCACGTCCACTACTGGTGGTCCGACGACGGCGCCTTCGGCCGCGCGCCCAATCACGAGCGCACCGGCTTCACTGACTCGGCGCGCGCGCTCTATTGCCGGCCCGACGGCACGCCCAAGCGGGTGGGCGACCGCGTCGTCAACCGCGACTACGGCCAGACCTTGCGCGCCATCGCCAAGGGCGGCGCCGACGTCTTTTATGCCGGCGAGATCGCCCAGGCGATCGCCGCCGACATGAAAAAGAACGAGGCGCTCCTGTCGATCGAAGACCTGAAGGCGTGGGAGCCGGTCAGGAACCCGCCGCTGTGGGGCGACTATCGCGGCTACAGGGTCTCGACCAACCAGCCGCCGGGCGGTGGCGTGATGCTGCTCGAGATGCTGAACATCCTGGAGAATTTCGAGCTCCGCGGCATGGAGCACAATTCGACCGAGTATCTGCGCATCGTCAGCGAGGCGATGAAGCGCGCCACCATCGACAAGGATGCCCATGTCGGCGATCCGAAGTTCGTCGCCGTGCCGGTCGATCAGTTGACCTCGAAAGCCTATGCCAGGCAGATGGCGGGCGAGATCGCGCGCGGCGTGAAGGCCCAGGTGCCGCGCTTCAATTCGGGCGCGATCTCCAAGGACACCACGCACATCTCGGTGCTCGACAAGGACGGCAACTGCTTCTCGATGACCCATTCCCTCGGCATGCCGTCGGGCGTGGTCACGCCGGGCCTGGGCTTCATGTACAACGGCTGCATGGGCGTGTTCGACCCGCGGCCGGGCCGGGCGGGATCGATTGCGCCGGGCAAGGCGCGCTTCAGCTCGGTCGTGCCCTCGATCATCTTCAGGGACGGCAAGCCGCACCTCATCATCGGCGCACCGGGCGCCACGCAGATCGCCATGGGCGTGCTGCACGCGGTGCTGAACGCCCTCGATTTCGACATGACCATGGTCGAGGCGGTGAGCGCGCCGCGCTTCTCCGCGACCTCCGACACGATCGACATCTCCAACCGCATCCAGTGGAAGGTCGAGCGCGAGCTGCAGACGCAGGGTTATCCCGTAGTGCGCAGCCCCTACACTTTCGGCTTCGCCGCCGTCCACGGCATCCGCGTGCACGAGGACGGTCTCGACGGCGGCGCCGACCCAGGCCACGACGGCGTAGTGATCGCAGTTTAATATAAATCTCTGCCGGGATCGGATGCGCAAAATGCTTCCGGAGAAACGTCATTCCTTGGAAAAGCTGTGAATACCGACTCATCATGGCTTCGACGATTCGGAGTCGAGCCAAGAGAGCCAGGTTTTCTCTACTTGGTCGAAGATCGCGGCCTCTTAAAAATTGGGCGAAGTACTAATCCATTGCTGCGTCTCAAAGCTGCGAGAACGTGGCTGCCTGAAATGAGACTCGTCGGAACAAAGCCATTCTGGGATTGTCGAAGGCTTGAGCGTTTTCTTCACGAAGGCTTCGCTTCTTGTTGGTATGCAGGTGAATGGTTCAAACTGATCGACGAAGAAGCCCGAGAGCTGCTGGTGGACGGCTTTGAGGCTTTCTCGGATACAGACAGAGACCAGAACTCAGTGGATTTTATCTACTGGGTCAACAGAACGGGAATGTCTGAATTCATTCGCGAGCGAATGGAGCAAGGTTTGTCTTTGCCCAAGTTTTTGCACCAAGAGTCAGGCGTAAAGAAAAGCAAATGATCCGGCCACCGCACTACCATTGTTAGACCGGCATCGTCCGCTTCTGATGCGCCCGGCCGACCTTGGCCGACTCGGGATTGTGGCCGGAGATCACCCGCACGCCCTCGTCGAGGCTGGCACAGATCTTGTCCGGCGCGGCGCCTTCCAGGAAGGCGAGCTTGTTCCATTTGCAGGAGGCGAAGACCCGACCCCGGGCTTCTTCCATGACCGGCGGATAGGGACGGCGCTGCAGGGCCGTGTAACCCAGGGACAGACCCAGATCGCCCGGCCCGAGCTCGGCAAAACCCAATCCAGGCACCGCCAAGATCTCCTCGCAATGGGCGACACCCGGCGGGCTTTCGATCTTTACACCGAGCAGAAGCTCGCCCTGCGGATTGAGCGGCCACGGCTCGCAGCGGGCGAAATAGTCTTGCTGATCAATGCCCCAGACCGGGGCCGCCGTCGGCTCCGACCCGCGGCCGCGCGTGCCGTGGCCGATCTTGTCGGCGCCTGCTTTGTGATGCGGGAAGCGGCAGGCTCTTACGAATTCCTTCACCGCGTCGGCCGACTCGGCCTGGCAGAGCAGGATGCCATGGACGCCGCGCGCCAGGATCTGGCGGAACTGCCAGGCATTGAAGGCGACGTTGGGGCCGTCGATGCCGTTGACCGGCGCCTCGACGATGATGGCGGGCGTTCGGTGGCCGGAGTTGGTCGGCCCGCCATCGACCAGGCCGCGCATGTATTCGGCCAGCGCCGTCATGTCGAAGGCGCCGTGCTCCATGCCGACATTGATGTAGTCGGCCCAGGTCTTGGCATCCTGGCGGCCCTGCTCGTAGGTCAGCACGTGGCCTGTATGCGGGCCGTCATAATAGATCGCCTGATCGGCTTCCAGGAGCTCGATGGCGCGGTTGATGCGTTTCGCCATGGGCGTTTCCTCCGTTTTCTTGGGTGCAGCATAGCCCTAGAGTGCCGGCAAAAGGGAGGAAACCATGATGAAGTTCGGCCGCCGCCGCGTACTGGCGGCGGGCGCGGTGCTTGCCGTGTCGACATCAGCCGGCGCGCAGGCCCAGGCAGGATACCCCGACCATGCCATCCGGTTCGTCGGCGGCTTCCCGCCGGGCGGACCGGCCGACCTCTCCGGGCGCATGCTGGCGCAGAGCCTGAGCGAGGTGCTCGGGCAGCAGGTGGTGGTCGAGAACAAGTCCGGCGCCGCCGGCAACATCGCCTCCCAGCTCGTGGCCGAGGCCAAGCCCGACGGCTACACCCTGCTGATCGGCACCTCGATCATGAGCATCGTGCCGGCGATGTACGACAAGCTGCCCTACGATCCGCTCAACAGCTTGATCGCCGTCGCCCACTTCACCACCATCCCGATGATCATCGTCGTGCCGGCCGAAGGCCCCAAGACGATCGAGGAACTGGTGGCGATGCTGCGCAAAGAACCCGGCAAGCATTCCTACGGCTCGCCCGGCAATGGCAGCCTGATACACATGGGCAGCCTGCTGTTCGCGCAGCGCGCGGGCGGCGAGGCGCTGCACGTGCCCTATCGCGGCTCGGCGCCGGCCATGCAGGACACGCTGGCCGGCCGGCATGCCTTCCAGATCGATACGCTGGGCAGCAGCAAGGGCTTCATCGATGCCGGGCGGCTGCGCATCCTGGCCGTCTGCACCAACGAACGCATGGCCGCGCTGCCCGACGTGCCGACGGTGAAAGAGAAGACGGGGTTCCCGCTCGAGGTTGTCACCTGGTACCTGATCTTCGCGCCGGCCGGCACGCCGCAGCCGATCGTCGACAGGCTGAGCGTCTCCATCAACCAGGCGATCAAGGCGCCGGCCATCGTCGAGAAGGCCAAGGCGCTGGGCATGGAGATGGTGCAATCGACGCCTGAGTCGTCGAAGAAATTCTATGAAGGGCAGATGGCCCTGTGGGCGCCGATCGTGAAGGCGTCCGGCGCCAAGGTGGAATGACTCTTTTCCTCCCCCGTCATACGGGGGAGGGTAGGGAGGGGGAAGGCTACCGTAGTCGACTGCGATTATGAGATGATCGGAAATTCACGACGCTTCGGACTGAGGCTCTCCCCCTCCGCCCCTTCGGGGCACCTCCCCCGTATGACGGGGGAGGACGAACATTGGGGGCAGCCGCGTCGCTTTCAACGAGGAGAAACGCCATGATCAAGTTCTACTACAATACCGCGCCGAACCCGACCAAGGTGGCGCTGTGCCTGGAAGAGATGGGCCTGCCCTACGACCTCGTCCCGATCGACACGCGCAAGGGCGAGCAGCACACGGCCTCCTTCCTGGCGATCAATCCGAACGCCAAGGTGCCTGCCATCGTCGATGACGGCGCCACCGTGTTCGACAGCAACGCCATCCTGCTCTACCTGGCGGAAAAGACCGGACAGTTCCTGCCCGGCAAGTCGCTGGCCCAGCGCGGCGAGATGCTGTCATGGCTGATGTTCGTCGCTTCGGGCATCGGACCTTATTCAGGTCAATCCGTGCATTTCAGAAACTTCGCGCCCGAGCCCAAGGACTACGCGGTCAATCGCTACACCTTCGAGGCGCAGCGCCACTGGGGCATCCTGGAAGCGCGCCTGGGCAAGCACCGTTACATGTGCGGCGAGGCCTACACCATCGTCGACATGGCGGTGTGGGGCTGGTCGCGCCTGCTTCCCAACGTGCTGGGGCCGGATGCCGCCAAGCAGCTCCCGAACCTGCAGCGTCACCTGGCCGAGATCAGCGCGCGCCCGGCCGCCGTGCGCGCCCTGGCGCTGAAGGACAAGCACACCTTCAAGACGGAGATGGACGAGACGGCGCGCCTGGCGATGTTCCCGCATCTCGCGAAGAAGGTCGCCTGATCTCGGTGGCGCCCGGCATTTTCGACTTGCGCGAGCGGCCGCACCGCGCGGCCGCTGTCGCAGGGAGAATCTGGAAGGCATTCTGGCAGCACAAGGGAACGCCGCTCGCCCAGATCGGCGACGGTCTCGACGCTCTATGTGTGGCGTAATCTGATCGGTCGATCCACATCCGGTCGCATCCGGCATGAATCAATGCGGGCGAGGCCGACCGTCATCCCCCGCTTGGGGGAATGGTCTTCAGGCTTTCACTGTGCTTCGGTGCCCTTAACGTGACAATGTCCGGAATAGACATTTCTGTGCCGATGCCGTTTCATGCGCAAATTGATGAGACCTTTAGCGCAGGCCTGAATTTGCCGGGCCGCTGGCACAAACGGCCACGCTGGGAGGCTGCATGACACCATCTCATCCGATCGTATTCCTCGTCGACGTGGACAACACGCTGGTCGACAATGACGGGATCCAGCAAGACCTGAAGGACCACCTCGAGCACACCTTTGGCCTCGCTGCCCGCGAGCGCTATTGGCGGATCCTGGAGGATCTGTTTGCGGAGCTGGGCTATCGCGACTATATCGGAGCTCTCCAGCGCTACCGGGTCGAACACCCACGCGACGTCGAGCTGCTGTCGATGTCCTCCTTCCTCATGGATTACCCTTTTGCCGGCCGGCTCTACCCCGACGCCCTGGAGGTGCTGAAGCGGCTGCGCAGCCTCGGCCCGACCGTGATCCTGTCGGATGGCGATGTCGTCTTTCAGCCGCGCAAGGTCGAGCATGCGGGCATAGCCGATGTCGTGGACGGACATGTACTGATCTACATCCACAAGGAAGAGGCCCTGGATGATGTCGAGCGGCGCTATCCTGCCGAGCATTACGTTCTTGTGGACGACAAGCTGCGCATCCTGGACGCGGTCAAGAAAATCTGGGGAGAGCGCGTGACGACCGTGTTCCCGCGCCAGGGCCAATATGCTCACGATGCGAAATTGCTCAGCGCATTGCCGCCGGCGGATGTGACGATCGAGCGTATCGGGGACTTGCTCCATTATGACTTGCCGCGGCTACGAACGGCGCCGCACGCCCTTACATCAAACTCAAAGGTGACAGGATGAAACCGACCAGGAAGCTTCACGATCTCGGCCAGAGCCTGTGGCTCGACAACATCACCCGCGAGCTGCTGAACAGCGGCACGCTCAAGCGCTACATCGACGAGCTTTCGGTGACGGGCCTCACCTCGAATCCGACGATCTTCGATCATGCGATCAAGAACAGCGCTATCTATGACGGCGACATAGCCAGCACGGCGTCCGCCGCCAAATCGGGAGAAGACCTGTTCTTCGGCCTGGCCCTGGCGGACCTGACCCGCGCCGCCGACCTATTCCAGTCCGTCTTCGCCCGTACCGACGGCGTGGACGGCTGGGTGTCGCTCGAGGTCTCGCCCGTTCTCGCCCATGACACCAAGAGCACCCTGGCGGCTGCGCTCGATCTTCACAAGCGTGCCGGCAAGCCCAACCTCTTCATCAAGATTCCCGGCACGCCGGAAGGCCTGCCTGCCATCGAGGAGGCGATCTTCGCGGGCGTTCCGGTGAACGTCACGCTGCTGTTCTCGCGCGAGCAATATG
>Ga0193726_1001259_pt1 | contig 20711 bp, 13 predicted proteins | sample H2c1metaG_FD_144928 | JGI IMG/M metagenome (GOLD analysis project Ga0193726, IMG submission 144928) | Soil microbial communities from a riparian zone of the East river system, Colorado, United States - H2c1 | ecosystem: Environmental > Terrestrial > Soil > Riparian zone | place: USA: East River... | reverse complement strand
CGTCCAGCCGAGATAAGCGGCTACCACGACATTCTTTTGGCTTCTGGTCCATTGCATTTGTATTCCCCCGATCCTCGCCCGATCGTAGCTGCCGCAGCCGTAATTGTCGACATCAGGAGCCTGTCCACGCTTCCATTCCGTGGCGGTTCGGCCGAAACTAATCGCCGCAGACGAACTCTCAAAAAAATGAGTTGACCTTTGTTTCGGGGGCGAAGATGCTGAACAGACCCTTGCACGAATATCCGACTCGCAGACTCGATCGTCCCGAGCCATGCGTGAATGTGCGAGATGCCGCTGACGGTATCGTGTATGTAAGCTGCGGCCTGAAGTACGAGCCGGGCCTGCCCTCGCTCATCGACTATCTGGCTCGCGCCGCGGAGCTGCGCCCCGACACCACCTTCTTGGCTGAGCGGGACGCCTCGAAACAGTGGCGCAGATTGACGTACGCACAGGCCTGGCGTGACACCGCCGCGGTCGCGACCTGGCTCATTCGCGAAGGCTTGGGCCCGCAAAGCGCGCCGGTCATGATCTTGTCGGAGAACAGCATCGAGCACGCACTGCTGATGCTCGGTGCGATGCGGGCGGGCGTCGCGGTGGTTCCGGTGTCGCCCACTTATTCGTTCGGCGATGACCTTTCGCGATTGGGATATGCCGTGCAATTGACCGAGCCGGCGCTGGTGTACGCCGGCGATGCAGTTCGCTATGCCGCCGCACTTGAATATGTCAAAGCTCCGGGTCGGAGAACAATTGCCGGTGGACAGTTCTCCGAACTGCTGCGAGACGTCGATGAGGCGGCGGTCGCCGCACGCCGCTTATTGATCGGCCACGACACGATCGCCAAGATTCTGCTCACGTCCGGATCAACCGGCCGCCCCAAGGGCGTCATCAATACTCACGGCAACATTGCCGGCTCGGTGCAGATGGTCCGTTTGGTCGGCGAACCCTTCAACCCCGCCCGAACGCATACCATCGTCGATTGGCTGCCGTGGCATCACGCATTTGGCGGCAATGCGCAGTTCAACGGCGTGCTCGCACTGGCCGGCACGCTGTACATCGATGCCGGCCGTCCCGTGCCCGGCTTATTCGATGCCACCATCGAAAACTTGAGGGAGATATCGCCGACCAGCTTTGGCTGCGTGCCGGCGGCCTTTGGAATGCTCGCGGCGGCGCTGGAGCGCGATGCGGATCTGCGGCAGAAGTTTTTCAAGAATATGCGTGGGCTCGGATACGGCGGTGCATTGCTGCCCCAGCCCATCTGGGAGCGCATGCAGCGAGTGACCGTCCAGGAGATCGGCGAGCAGCTGCCGTTCGGCACCGGATGGGGAATGACGGAAACGACCGCGACCGGTGTCGCGGTGTACTGGAACACGGTACGCACCGGCCTGCTTGGACTCCCGCAGCCCGGCGTGACGCTGAAACTCGTGCCCACCGGCGATCGGATGGAGTTGCGCATCAAAGGTCCGCACATCATGAGCGGCTACTACAAGGCCGACGCGCTGAATGCCGCGGCGTTTGACGAAGAAGGCTACTTCAAGACCGGCGACGCGGTTCGCTGGGTCGACCCGCAACGGCCCATCGAAGGGCTCGAGTTCGCGGGACGCACCGCTGAGGATTTCAAGTTGCTGTCGGGCACGTGGGTTCAGGCGAGCATTGTGCGCCGTGACCTGGTTGAGGCTTTGCAGCCTTATGTCAGCGACGCCGTGATATGCGCTCCTGATCATTCATGGCTTGGAGCGCTCATCTGGCTGGCCGTAGCCGATGACGAGCGCTCACGCGCAGGCCTTGCCGAAAAGCTCGCCGCGTTCAATCACGCTCGTCAAGGCAGCGCCGACACCATCGCGCGGCTGCTGATTTTGAAGGAGCCGCCATCGCCCGAAGCCGGCGAGATCACCGACAAGCGCTCCATCAATCAACGCCTGGTGATGCAGCGGCGCGCGAGTGACGTGGCGCTGCTGTACGCGCAACGCATCGACGCCCGCGTCATCGAGCCGGCAGGCACGAGTCAGCAGGCGGCCATCAAGGCGCAGGTTTGAGCACCGGCAGAATAATCGCCGAGGGATGGCGCTTGTCGAGGTAGATGGTGTTGGTCGCCACCCGCGGCGCCGTATTCGTTGCGACGCCGAAGGGTTCGCCCGTATTCGGATTGATTTCGAATTTGGTTGCGTTGGAGGACGTGACCGTCACTTGAATCTTGTGGCCCTTTTCGAAAGTGAATGCGGTATTCCACAGGTCGATGTGCAGCTCTTCAGGCTTTCCCGGGGTCATCAGCGCCACATCGTCGGGATCTCGACCACGGCGGAAGCGTGTGCGAATGGGATTATCGAGAATGATTTGCTCATATCCGTCAGGATAGACGTCGACGAGCTTCACCATGAAATCAGTGTCGAGCCCATCGGTCGCGGCCCACAGCGTCATGTCGACGTGGCCGGCGATCGCGACATCTTGGTTGAGAACCGGCGTCTCGAAGCGCAGATAGTCCTATTGCTGACCAATCGGCCGCTGATCAAGGGGCCCGGCCGTCTGCAATAGATTCGAACCCCCGTATGTCTTGACCGGGTTTGCCGGATCGAACTTGTAGCTGATCTTCGCATCGGTTGCCGCAGGCAGTTTGGTCGACAGATGCATATCGCCGCTCAGATAGTATGCGGTCGGATGATTCGCGGGCGGCCAATTCGGCGACTTGAATACATGACTTGCGGCGGAAGGATGACCCTTGCGCCCCGACGCCATCATGAACAGCGTCACCGGCGGCTCCTTCATGATGCCGTTGTCGGTGCCCTTCAGCCAATATTCCCACCAACGCATCTCCTCCGCCGGCGGCACCGTCGCACCGGGCTGGTTGTATTCGATATCGCTCTTCTCGGCTCCCAAGCCGCCGTGGCCTGCCGGCACCATGTAAAGCTTTTGGTTGCCGCGCGCGCCCTTGGAGCCGAAATTCTGCAGCCAGCGGAAGTTCTCGACGTTGCCATCATTGAAGATGTCGTACCAGGCGCCTTGGTTATACATGGGGATACGGACGAACTTGCGCTGAGCGGTCATCGCATGTTCGTTCCAGAATGCGGAATTGACGGCGCCCCCGCTGACCCCATCCAACTGCGCCTGCGTTTCGCCCTGGCCTTTCAGCCAGCCGAGCGTGTCTTCGTCCTTGAGTACCCCGCCGGGATATACGTTGAGCAGCTGATCATAGGGCGCAACGATCACATAGGCCGCGACCAGATGAGGCGGCGCAGCCATGGCGGCCAAATTGGTGGTTATCCCTAAAGCTGAGGCACCGACTATGCCCACCCTGCCGTTAGACCACGGCTGTTTGGCCGCCCATTCGACGGTGTCATAGCCGTCCTCCAGATCCGGAACGAACGCCTCGTAGAATCCTTCCGAATGTCCTTTGCCGCGTACATCCTGCATGACGAACGCATAACCTTCGTCGGTATATTTCTTGGCGGAATAGCCCGCCAAATCGCCGAGCGCATCCTTCAGGTATGGGGTTCGCGACAGCACCACGGGAAAGGGCCCGGCACCTGTCGGCAGGAAGACGTTTGCCGCAAGCTTTGTGCCGTCGCGGGTCGCCATCGTCATCTCGGTCCACTTGGGCAGTGCCGCGATCTGCTCGGGCGTCAACTGCGGCATGAATCGCGGTCTGGCCTGTACCGGCTTCGGCGCCGCCGGGGCGGATTGCGCCTGCGCCGGTGCCGGCATCGAGGTTGATATTGCCAGCGGCGCGATGGCGGCGATTGCCATGATCAGTGAACGGATCGACAGCCGGTAAGCAGCTGCCCGCTTCGTCGATCCGGCTCCCGATTGGGTCATTCGCATAAGACAGCCTCACATAAGCATGGTCGGGGACTCATTATGCCCGCAACTGACCTAGCGATAGGCTGCCAGTTTGCTGTGTGTGCGGGAGGCATCGTCAACCGAGGCGCGATCCTCCGCCTTCTGCCATCTTGTCACCAGCTCGGCAAACTCGGTCGCGGGCAGAGGCTCGCTGAAGTGATAACCCTGGTACTGATCACAGCCTACGGACTGCAGAAACTTAAGCTGCTCCAACGTTTCCACACCTTCGGCGACCACCTTGAGCCGAAGACCGTGTGCCAGCGACACGATTGCCTGAACGATCGACGCATCATCGGCGCGGGTGGTCAGCTCCGCGATGAAACTGCGATCGATCTTCAACTTGTCGATCGGAAAGCGGCGCAAGTAGCTCATGCTCGAATAGCCGGTACCAAAGTCATCGACCGATACCAGCACGCCCATGCGGCTGAGTTGCTCGAGGATGGCGGCGGAGTCTTCTGGGTTGGTCATCACCGCGCTTTCGGTCAGTTCGATCTCGAGAAAGCGCGGATCGAGCTGAGCTTTCTGAAGCGCACCGCGAACCACTTCGAACAGGTCGCCGCGTCGAAACTGCGAGGCCGCCACATTGACGGCAACGCGCAGCGGGGGTTGGCCCGCACGCTGCCAAACCGCGCATTGGCGGCAGGCTTCACGAAGCACCCAAGCGCCGATCTCGTGGATCAGTCCGCACTCCTCCGCCAGCGGAATGAATTCCACCGGCTGTATGAGACCTCGCTGCGGATGGCGCCAGCGGATCAGCGCCTCGGCACTGTGAATGTCTCCGGAGGCGGTGTCGACCTTGGGTTGATAGAACAGTTCGAATTGCTCCAGCTTCAGTGCCTGATGCAGCTCACTCTCGAGGCTTACACGCTCCAGCGCCACTGACTTCATGCCGGGGCTGAAGCATTGAAAGTTATTGCGGCCGCGCTCTTTGGCGCAATACATGGCTGCGTCGGCATGAGCGAGCACGCTTTCCGCGGAACCGCCGTCTGTCGGGTAGAAGGCGATGCCGCTGCTCGAGGAGACGCGCAAGTCGACGCCCTCCAACTGAAAGGGCGTGCTTAGAATTTCATTCGCGCGCCTGCCGATCTCCTCAGCGTCGGCGCGCGCTGCCGACGGGCTGACCACGAGCACGAACTCATCGCCGCCGACGCGCGCCACGGTATCAATACTGCGTACCAGGCCCTGGAGCCGGCGTGCGACTTCGTTGAGCACCATGTCGCCGGAGCGATGGCCAAACGAGTCATTGATGAGTTTGAAACGGTCCAGATCCAGCATCAGAACCGCAAACAGCTGTGCGTCCCGATCGGCGTGCGCAATCGCCTGGGCGAGACGATCGTCCAGCAGCACGCGATTTGGAAGTCCCGTCAGCGCATCGTGGGTCGCCAGATGACGCAGTTGCAAATTCGCGGCTTCCAATTTTTCCGTGCGCGCGGTAATGACCTGTTCGAGGGACTCGACATGGGCTTCCAGCGCCCGCTCATGCTGCCATTTGCGCGACAAGGCGCTCGCACACTGCAGTACTTCGATCGGCTCGAACGGCTTCTTGAGAATGAGAAGTTTGTCGGAGTGACCAAGACGCTCAAAGATATCTCGCCAGTCGTAGTCTGAGTGCGCCGAGCAGATCACGATCTGCACATCCGGATCCTCTGCCCATAGGCGCTCGATGGTTTCCAAGCCGTCCCAGCCGGGCGGCATCCGCATGTCGACGAAGGCCATGGCGTAAGGACGGCCATCGGCGCAGGCACGTTTGACGTACTGTACGGCCAGCTGGCCCTGCAGAGCGAAATCGAGCGCGTAGGTAGGATGATGCGCGGGCGTCGCCGCCGCATCGCCGAACAGCAGGATTTCTGCGTCGGATAGGTTCGTATCGTCTTGCGCGGAAGCTGCGAGGATCCGGCGGAAATCCTCATGGATCGCCGCGTTATCGTCAGTGATGAGAATCCGCACGTTCTCGATTCGGCCCTCATCGGTATTCATGCGCGCCTCCTGGCAAGCTGCTCGGGGACGGCTGACAAGGGCATCCGAAGGCTGAAGCGCGCGCCGCAGCCCGGACCATCACTGTGCCCGCTGAGTTCGCCGCCCAACTCCTTGGCGAGATTGGCGCTGGCGTGCAGGCCGAATCCATGGCCGTCTTTCTTGGTGGTGAACCCGAATTCGAACAGACGGCGTAATACAGCGGTTTCGATCCCGATTCCTGAATCCTCAATCTCGATCGCGAACGAACCCGCCGTCGCGCGGATCCGCACGGTCAACATTCGCTTTGCCGGTGTTTGGTCCCGCAACGCGTGGCGCGCATTGCTCAGTACGTTGCCCAGTATTTGAATCAGTTTGTGGCGATCAAGGGTGAGCCGGGGGGTGAACTGGTAGTCTCGCATGATTGTCACATCCGCGCTGTCTGTGAAGTTGAATGCAATCGCCTGATCGACCAATTCCGTGACATCAACCTCTTCGGTGACACCGCCGCGTCGGGCATAACTCTGTTGTGCCGCAACGATCTTGGCGATGTGCTCGACATGCACGACGATGGCCTGCGTGTCGGCAAGCAGCGCGCGGTTCTCGGCGCACAGATTCTCGCCGAGGTTGGTCAAATAGCTCCGGACTTCACGGCCGCGCGGGTCATGCTCCAAGAAGTCCCCCAGCCGATCACCTTGTTCTGTCAGCAGCTTGGCGACCCGCTGGACGTTGCCGGCGCGCGAGTCACGCAGACCCGCCAGCACCAGCGTGGCGGACACGCCGAGACTGTTGAGCACGTTACCGACATTGTGCAGCACGCCCGTCGCAACCTCGGCCATGCCGGCCTGGCGTGACACATCGCGCAGTTGCATCTGCAACTCCAGTCGCCGCTCCTCTTGCTGAACCTGCTCAGAGACGTCCCAAGAAACGCCCAGCACACGCTCGATCTGACCCTGCGCATCGCAGGTCAACCGAGCGTGGGCCTGCAGATGCACCGTGTTGCCGGCGGGCGTGATCATCCGTAGGCGCAAGGCGCACACCCTGCGGTCGTCCGCAATCGCCGCGTGCATCAGGCCTAAGGCGGCGGCCGCGTCATCGGGATGAATCATGGCGAAGAATGCGTCGGGACGTCCGCGGATGTCGATACCCGCGCTGCGCAGGGATTCGATGTCGTTCTCGGTCCACAGAGTGGTCCGCGTCGGTACGTCATATTCCCAACAAGCGATCCCGGCGGCCTGGGTGGCCAGGGTCAGGAGATTCTTGCCATGCTGCAAGTCTGTGTTCAATCGGGCAAGTCGCAGGGCATCTTGACGCGTGTGCGATTCGAGATGTGCATCGTAGACTGCGGCAATCAAGGTGATTGCCAGCAGCGCCAGTGCAATGAGAGCGATGGTCACTGCCAGCCAGCTGTTGTCCAGCGCCGCGCCGCCCGAGCAAATCGAGTCTGGCGCGAGCATGGAGGCAGCCATGCCCGTGTAGTGCATGCCGGTGATGGCAAATCCCATCACAATTGCGGCGCCGCCGCGGGCGAGGATCATGAGCCAGGATTGTCCCCTGCGCAGCTTGAAGGCGAGCCAGAGAGCTGCGAACGATGCCGTGACCGCGATCGCAATCGAAGCACCGACGAGCAGCGGGTCGTAGCTGATCATCGGCATGATCTGAATGGCTGCCATGCCGGTGTAGTGCATGGCGCAGATCCCGGCGCCCATGACCAGCGAGCCCGCAGTGAGTCGCCCGAGTCCAAGATTTGGGCGACCGGCGATCGCGAGCGCGAATCCGGAGGTCAGAATGGCGATGAGCAGTGAGACCAGCGTCGTCAGGATGTTGTAACGCAGCGGTATCGGCACTGAGAACGCCAACATGCCGATGAAGTGCATCGACCAGATTCCGATGCCCATGGCGGCAGCGCCGCCGAACAACCAGCCGCGCCGCCCGCTTGTCAGCCCCGGCTGGGCCACGCGGCCGGCCAATGTGAGCGCAGTATAGGAGACGACGATCGCTACAATGATCGACAGTGCGACGAGCCAAATATTGTAGGTTGCTTGCATGGGTCTCTTAAGACCAGTGCGGCATGCCGTCGCCGACATCTGGCAGCGAGGGATCTGCCACATCGGCCGTCCTTTGGGTTGGTAAAATTAAGCTAAACCCCAGGCAGGCAAACGGTCGCAATGCTCATTTTGAAGGCGGCATTCTGTGACCGAGTCGCCAAGTGCACGACAGTCATGCCACTATTGGCAGGCCGGACGGCGGCCGCGCTCGGCGGAACTCGCGAGGATTCAATGTGAACAAAAAAGTATGCGTGGTGACGGGTTCATCGTCCGGCATCGGCGCCGCGAGCGCGATTCTATTTGCCCGGCGCGGCTGGGACGTGTGCGTAAATTATTCCAAGGACGCAAAGCCCGCCGAAACAGTGGCAGCGCTTTGCAGAAGTCATGGCGCCGATGTGCTCATCGAGCGTGCCGACGTGTCCGACGACGCGCAATGCCTGCAAGTGGCAAAGCGCGTCAAGGAACACTTTGGACGCTGCGATGTTCTGGTGAACAACGCCGGCACGACAAAATTCGTCGACTTGAAGGATCTGGATGGACTCGATGCCGCCGATTTTCAAAAGATCTATGCGGTCAATGTGATTGGACCCTTTCAAATGACTCGCGCGTTCGCGCCGCTGCTGCGGGAAAACAGCGATGCAGCAGTCGTCAATGTATCCTCCATTGCCCCACTGCTCGGTGGCGGTTCGAGCATTGCCTACATTGCATCCAAAGGCGCCCTAAATGCACTGACGCTGGTTCTGGCGCGGGTATTGGGGCCGCAAATCCGGGTAAACGTGGTCGCGCCCGGAATGGTCGATTCACCCTGGCTCAGGAAGGGTCTGGGGCCGGAACGCTTCGAGGCGATGTTGAGCAACTACCAGTCGACATCGGCACTCGGCACGCTGGTGGCTCCCGAGGATGTGGCCGAAACAATTTACTACTTGGGCGCCATTGCCGCCAAGACGACCGGTGAAGTGCATCTGGTGGATGGCGGGCGGCGAGTCGGCCGGTAGCACACGCCGGAGTGCACCCGGCGCGGCTGCTTTGATAAGCTGCGTCCCTTCCGTTGGAGTACCACATGCAAGGTAGATTCGAAAAGCGTGGCGATGTCGGCATCATCTGGATCAATAATCCGCCGGTGAATGCCATCAGCGTTGGCGTCCGCACGGCCATCATTGACGGCGTAACCAAGCTTGCGCAGGACCCTGAAATTAAAATTGGTGTTCTCGCCTGCGAGGGCCGAACTTTCATGGCAGGCGCCGACATCACCGAATTCGGCAAGCCGCCGTTATCACCCGGCCTGCACGATGCGATCAAGGCGGCGGAGAATTCCGCCAAGCCCATCGTGGCGGCGATTCATGGCACGGCGTTCGGCGGCGGCCTCGAGGTCGCCCTCGCCTGCCACTATCGCGTGGCCATTGCCGGCGCCAAAATCGGACTCCCCGAAGTCAAACTCGGGCTGCTGCCCGGCGCGGGCGGCACACAGCGTTTGCCGCGCCTGATTGGCGTCGAAGCCGCGCTCGGCATGATTGTATCGGGCGATCCGATCCCGGCCGCGCAAGCTGCAAAAGGCGGAGTGATCGACAAGATCGTCGAGGGAGATTTGCTCGAGGGCAGTATCGCCCATGCGCAAGGCCTTGCCGCCCAGAAGGCGCCTTTGCGCAAGGTCCGCGATATCAACGTGGATGCCGGCAAACTTCCGGCGGGATTTTTCGACGAAGCCCGCAAGCGCATCGCCAAGGAAAAGAAAAACCTGTTCGCGCCGCAACGCATCGTCGATGCCTTGGAGGCGGCGGCGACGCTGCCTTTCGAGAAAGGCATGGCTCGCGAGCGCGAATTGTTCCTGCAGTGCGCCCAAAATGGCCAGTCCAAGGCGCTGCAGCATGTCTTTTTCGCCGAGCGCAAGGCTGCCAACGTACCGAATCTCGACAAGAGCGTCACGAAGCGCGACATCAAATCCGTGGCCATCATCGGTGCCGGCACCATGGGCGGCGGCATCGCCATGAATTTCTTGAATGTCGGCATTCCGGTAACGCTGCTTGAAATGACGCAGGAAGCACTGGACCGCGGTATCGGCGTGATTCGCAAGAACTACGAAAACACGGCATCGAAGGGCAAGCTCACGCTGGAACAAGTTCAACAACGCATGGGACTGCTCAAGCCCACTCTGTCCTACGCGGATTTAGCCCAGGCCGATCTGATCATCGAAGCCGTGTTCGAGACCATGGCGGTCAAGAAAGATGTCTTCGGCAAGCTCGATAAAGTCGCCAAGCCGGGTGCCATTCTTGCGTCCAACACCTCCTATCTTTCGATCGATGAAATCGCCGACTCGACGTCGCGTCCCGGCGACGTGGTGGGCATGCACTTCTTCTCCCCTGCCAATGTGATGCGATTGCTGGAAATCGTTCGCGGCGCGAAAACCGCGCAAGACGTCCTGGTGACGGTCGTCGATGCCGCCAAACGCATCAACAAGGTGGGCGTGGTATGCGGCAATCGCGACGGCTTCATCGGCAACCGCATGCTGGGCGGCTACTCCTATCAGGCGTCCTTGATGGTGCTCGAAGGCGCCATGCCGGAGCAGGTTGACGCTGCCTTGCGCAATTTCGGCATGCCGATGGGCGTATTACAGATGGGCGATTTGGCGGGGCTTGATGTCGGTTACAAGTCTCGAAAGGATCGCGATCCTAAAACCTTCGATGAGCGGGTGTCGCGCTCGGCGGACCTGCTGGTGGAAATGGGCCGGATGGGCCAGAAGACCCAGGCGGGGTACTACGACTATGCACCGGGCGATCGGACGCCGCGGCCATCGCCGGTGGTTGCGCAGATCATCGAGAAGGTTTCCAAGGATTACGGCATCACGCGCCGCAAATTCACGGACGAGGAGATCGTGGAGCGCTGCTTTCTGGCGCTGATGAACGTGGGCTGCGATGTTTTAAGCGAGGGTGTGGCGTATCGCTCCAGCGACATCGACATCGTGTATCTGTATGGATACGGTTTCCCTGCCTATCGTGGGGGCCCGATGTTTTGGGCCGAACACGAAGTAGGCCTGAAGACGGCGCTGGAGAGGCTCCAAAAATACAGCGCCGAGACAGGCGGCAAGTGGCTCAAGGTGTCGCCGCTGCTCGAGCAATTGGTGGCGCAAGGCAAGGGATTCGCAAGCGTCGGGCAATGAGCATGCCCGACGCCGTCGCATCGCGGCTACTGGGTTGCGGTCAGTCCTCGATATTTCATCATCGCATCGATACTCGGGGCCTTGCCGCGCCAGGCAATGTACATCGCCGAAAGATCTTGAGTATTGCCGCGCGATAGGATCATTCGGCGGAATCGATCGCCGTTCGCGCGCGTCAAGCCACCGTGATCGTCGAACCACTGGTAGGCATCATCGTCCAGCATCTGCGTCCACAAATAGGCGTAATAGCCGGCCGAATACCCGCTATCCCAGATATGACTGAAATAGCTGGAGCGGTAGCGCGGCGGCACGGCATGCAGCGCCAAATGCGTCTTTGCCAGCGCCTGCTTTTCGAATTCATCCGGGTTCTGCAAGGGAGCGTCGGCGCTGAGCACATGCCATTGCATATCGAGCTCGGCCGCCGCCAATACCTCCGTCAGCCCGTACCCTTCAGCGAAGTTCTTCGCCCGCTTGATCTTCTCCACCAGCGCGGCCGGCATCGCGGCGCCGGTCTTGTAGTGCTTCGCATAGTGGTTGAACACGGCAGGATAAATCGCCCAATGCTCATTGAACTGGGATGGAAACTCGGCAAAATCGTTCGCGGTCGACGTGCCCGCGAGAGTTGGATACTGCGTGTCTGAAAACATGCCATGCAGCGCGTGGCCGAACTCGTGGAACATCGCCGTGACGTCGTCGAAGCTGATGAGTGCGGGTTCGCCCGGCGCGGGTTTCGGAAGATTTGCGACGTTGTAGACCACCGGCAAGGTGCCGAGCAGCTTGGACTGGCCGACAAATTCGGACATCCAAGCACCGCCGTTCTTGTTGTCCCGCTTGAAATAATCGCAATAAAAGAGCGCCAATGACTTGCCGTTGGCGTCGGTGACTTCAAAAACACGCACATCGGGCTCATATACCGGAATGTCCTTTCTTTCCTTGAAAGTAATTCCATACAGCTGATTTGCCGCAAAGAAAACGCCATTTTCGAGCACGCTGCCAAGCTCAAAAAACGGCTTGATCTGCGCGTCGTCGAGATCATACTTCGCCTTGCGCACCTGTTCGCCGTAGAAATCCCAATCCCAGGGTTCGAGCGCAAATGCGCCGTGCTGCGCATCGATCACTTCCTGAATATCCCTGCCCTCGCTGGCCGCCTTGGCGGTCGCCACCGGCACCAGTGCGTCCATAAATTGAAGCGCGGCCTCAGGCGTCTTGGCCATCTGGTCCTCGAGCTTCCACGCAGCGTGGCTGGGGAATCCGAGCAGCCGGGCGCGCTGCGCCCTGAGCTGGGCCAGGCGCGAGATGATCTCCCGCGTATCGTTGGCGTCACCGCGCTCAGCGCGGCTCCATGAATTGCCGAATATGGTTTCGCGCGTGGCGCGGTTGCTCAAGGATACGAGCACCGGTTGTTGCGTGGTGTTCTGCAGCGGGACCAGGTAGCCCTTGGCGTTTCGGCCACCGGCAGCCTGGGCGGCGGCGGCCAGTTGCGCATCACCCAGCCCCGCAAGGGCGTTTTTATCCGCCGTCACGTAACCACCCGCCTTGGTCGCGTCGAGCAATCTCTGGGAGAATGAATCCGAAAGCGACGATGCCTCTTGATTGAGTTTTTTGAGCTGCCCTTTATCCTGATCAGAAAGGTTCGCGCCCGAATGCACGTACCGGTCATACTCTCTGTCGACCAGCCGCAGAGACTCCGGATCGAGCTTGAGTGATGCGCGCCGGCTGTAAATCGCGGTCATGCGCTCAAAAAGCTTCTTGTTCAAACGGATTGCGTCCTGATGCGCGGCAAGCTGCGGCGCCAGGGCGGTCTTCGCCTTCTGCAAAACAGGATTGGTGTTCGCCTCGCTGACCCCATTGAACGCAGCCGAGGCCCTCGCCAGCAGCCGCCCGCTACGCTCGAGCGCCCCGAAAGTATTGGCGAAAGTCGGGGCCGCCGGGTTATTTACGATCGCATCGATCTCGGCGAGCTGCTGCGCCATCCCGGCCTCGATTGCCGGTTGATAGTCCGCGTCCTTGATCTTGTCGAACGGCGGCGCGCCGAACGGCAGGGTGCTCGGTGCGTAGAATGGATTGGACGGACCGAATTCGGCCGCTTCGGCGCTCATCCATCCGCTCATCGTCAGCGCACATACGCCCGCAAGCAATCGCTTTCTGTAATTCAAGTGGGTCATCCGGAGAAATAGGGTCCCGCGATTATACTCAGAGCGGAGACCCGTGGGATGACTGGACCTATCCGCGGGCGGTGACTGTCACGCTGCTTCGATTCGTTGCGCTTTTTTCCGATTCGTATTTAACTTGATTTTCGCTTTGTTTTCGAAAGCGCGCGGGTGCCTGAAGGAAACGTCGCTCGAACGCTCTTACAAAACTCGAGGTGTGCTCATAGCCGACTGCATGGGCAATTTCTTTTATGCTGAGATAGCCGTTCGACAGCAAATACGCTGCCCGCTGCAGGCGTTTTTCGCTCAGCCACTCACCGAGGCAGATGCCCGTCTCGTGCTTGAACAGCCGCTGCAGGTACGACGGGCTGAGGCGAAATTCAGCAGCGAAATCGCGAATCGCGAAGGTATTGGCCGATTCGACCATCTCCACCATTCTGGCCACCCGCCTCTCCAGCGCCGGATCCTTCAGCAAGAGAAGCGAGATGGCCGCATCGCGTGTTATGTCCAGTTTATGGGTCATGACGTCCTCCAGGTGGACACAAGCTACACCCGGAGGCGCGTGCGGTGCAGTTGTCGTCCTCGGGCGACAGAGCTATTGAAGCGCCGAAATATTCGGCCGCGGCGAGCGGCCGAATGCGAGGCCGGTTTCGACTTCGACGGGCTGACCGTTTAGCAAGTAGGGCTTGAATCGCCACTGAGATAGGGCATCCGAGATGCGCCTGGCCTGCTCGGGAAAGGCGCTCAGGAAATGCGCGTGCTTAACCTTGCCTTCCCTATCGATCACGATCCGCACCGGAACCGGATTGAATCGCGGTTCTGGAAAAACCGGATCCTCCCGCTCAATCAAATTTTCAGGGGTTGCGTAGTCCTTGACGCATATTGGATAGCTCGTCTCGAGAGCCAACCTCGCGCCGTTCATGTCTTGGGTGAGTCGCTCCAGGGCTTTGGTGCTGTGGCCGGTGAACACAAACTGTACGACATGGCAGCGTATTTCCGTCGCCAGCACCCGCCAGTGCAACCCCGCCGCAGACGAGCGGTAATCGAGCCGGACAAAGTCACGATTGGCAATGCGTATCGCGGTAGGCGATCGGTCCACTTCGTATTCGGCACCCAGATGGTCTTTATAAAAGCTGAGCAGCTCAAAGGCGTTGTTGGCCGGCGCCAATGTGAAAAACATATCCTGCGCGGCGATGAGAACATGGCCCAAATTTGAATTTCGAGAACGATTGGAAGGCTCAATCTGCGCCAGCACATAGTAACCACTGTCCGAGGGAGGCGGACCTTCGTAGCGTTGAGTCCAATCAAGCCCAAAGGGATACGTCAGGCCAAAGTACGCGCTGCCGTATGCGTTGCTCGAGATTGCGCCGCCCTCCGGTACGGAAGTCATAGCATCGGTGGCGCTTGGCCAAGCGCCCTTCACCAGAATGACCGCCGGCGCAACGGCGTCACTCTCTGAGGCGCCGTGCGCAATGCCACTCAGCGCCGCCGCACCCAGTGCCACGCAGGATGCCGCGACGCGCGCAAAACGCCGTGGGAACGTACTCATATCCGCATGCCGCAACTCTACAAGGAGCGCAGAAAGTTTAGGATTGACTGCTGCTGGCCTGATGACAGCGAAGCAAAATTCTCCTCCACTTGCGTAGCTTCCGAACCGTTGCTGCGATGATCCGCGATAGCAGTCAGAAGATTGGTCGTGCGGCCGTCATGTAAGAAGAAGATTCGTTGACCGAGCCCCCACAACGGAGCGGAGCGGAACTGATCGCCGCCGGCACCCCCTTGAGAAACATTGTCAGCCAAGCCGCTGCCCATGTGATGAACCTCAAAATCCGAAAAAGCTTTTACCGTTGCATTGCCCAATGACGCGGTGATGTTGGATGGCTGGGTGGAGCGGATCGACGGAGTGTGGCAGGTGGCACAGCCGATCGCCTTGAACAGCGCAAAGCCGTTGGAGATCGACTGCGGACCGCCCGGGGTACTCGTTGACGGCACCGGTGGGGCGAGCAGGCGCATGAACTCCGCGAACTGCCCGACGTCCGAAGGCACCTGTGCGTTCTGAGCCGCCTGATCGGAGTTGGCTGCCACGATGAAATTGGTGGCATCTTCCGGGTAACCGCGTCCCGAAAGATTCAGGCAACTCGCCGGCAACCCGTTTCCCTGCTCCTCCTGCGGCAGCGGCCGTTCCTGAGAGAAAAGCTCGTTGGTGATGCCCATTTCCACGTTGTATGCCTCACCGGCAAAGACCAGCAACGATTTGTTCTGCGCTTTCCATCCAAAGCGCGCGATGGTTCCGTCGTTGCCGTTGCGATTGAAGGACCCGCCGATCCCGAAATTGTTGCCGGTCTGCGCCTCCTGGTTGGCCATGAGAGTGGAGTCGTCAATATTTTCTATGAGACCCAACCCAAACGTGGGCGTCGGGATCCGAAAAATAATGTTGTTGGTCTGCGAAGCCTGCTGGAAATTCGGCTGCTGCAGGTTGCAATTACCCGCATCAGATCTCCCCGACACCGTGAACAAGTCCTCCACCCCGCCGTTCGGCAAGTTTCTATTTGGACTGCCGTTCGAGTTCGTGAAAAACGGGAAGCGCACCTCCAACACCGGGCCATGCGGCTTGATAAATGCCGGAAGGGTATTGGTAGACCCAGAGGCAATGTCTTGGCTGATCGCCTGGAATTCCGGATTGTTGGAGGGACTGCTTCCGCCCACTGCGGGCTGGGCGTGACATCCGGAACAGCTGTCAAGGTTGAAGCGCGGCCCGAGGCCGTTGTTCGCGCCGCCTGAAACGACTTCCTGCGCTTGGAATCGGCCAAGTCCGTTGTCGAAGAATTCGAGAATGCCCGTCGGGCTGTTCGAACCGACCGACGCGAGGGGAAGCGGACTGCCTTGAGTGGCGCCGGGTTGGCCATTGATGGCGCCGGGTCGAACGCCGGGGTCCGTTTGTGACACCGCCGTGCCGGGAAATGCCAATGCTGCTGAAAATAGCAAGACGAAAGCAATCTCTGGTAGCTTCTTCATCCCGGTCTCCCTCGCTTGTGCTGTGCTTTATGGAGGCGTCCGATCTCGGGTCGACGCGCGGATGCTATTAGCTGCTCCGGGCACCCCGCCCGCAACAAGAAATCCTTAGCATAATTCGTCTTTTGTTAGCTTTCACCGCCCAACAATCGCAGCCGGCGACTTGCTCGAGCATTTGCGGGGGTGCCTGCCGAACGACCGGCGATCGTCAACCAAGCGCCTCGTCAAATGAATACGTGCAGCGACTGGCGTAGAATGCTGCTTCACAATAAAAATAGATCACCGCGGAGACTTAAAGTCCATGCCCGTAAGAAAGCGCGCTCAACGCATGTCGCCGGATAAGCGGCGCGAGCAGATCATGGACAGCGCAGTTGCGCTGATTGTCAGCCGCGGACTGTCCAGTTGCACGCTCGAGGTGGTCGCCGTTGAGGCGCGCATCAGCAAGCCGCTCATCTACAAATACTTTCCCAAACTCGCGGATTTGTTCAAGGCGCTGGTCGAGCGCGAGTATCGTTTTTTGCGCCGCCGTGGTCTCGATGATTTGCCGAAGAATGCCGCGTATGAAGATGTCATCCACCGCTCCAATCTACGCTCGATGGAATACCTGTATGAGCGCGGCCCGATCATGCGATTGCTGGCGAGTGATCGCTCAATCGCCGGCCTGGCAAAGCGCCAGGACCGTGACGAACGCGGCGTCATGATCGACTATTTCACGAAGCGATGCATGGAGGTCTACGGCTTCCCTCGCGACGTGGCGCGGATATGCTCGATCATGACGGTCAACGCACCGATATTGTCGGTGCGTGCGCTGCGCAACAGCGGCATTGCGGCGCACCGAGCGGCTGAAATCTGGAGCGATTTCATCATCGGCGGTAACTATGCCCTGCAATTGAAGTACGGCGAGCGCAAGGCGGCCAAGTCCCGCAGGAAGAAAAAAGCGCTTTCTTGACTTGAGCGCTTTCTTGACTTGAGGAAGGCTTAATTATAGTTTAAGTCTAATAAGATCCTTTGCGGGAGCTCCCCATGACCTACGCCACGAATCGCCCCTACTGCGATGCCGACAGCCACATCATGGAAACGAGGGATTGGATCGCCAACTTTACCGATGCAGACATTCGTGCAAAGTTGCCCGAAATGAGCCTGCTGAAAGCGGGCACCAAGAGCTTCGATATCATCCAGGAGGCCGTGGTAAGGCAGCAGCAGCGCGCCGCTCTCGGCACCGCGGCCATCGATGTCGTCAAGGGCCAGAAGGGATGGAACGCACCCGGTGCGTTCGATGCCGCCGAAAGAAAAGCCGCCCTCGATGATCTGGGCTTCAACAGGCAATTGGTATTCTCGACGTTCTCCGCATCGCAGTACCTGCATCACGAAGACATGGACGTGCGATATGGCGGGATCCGCGCACATAACCGTGCGATGGCGGCATTCTGCGGTATGGACTCGCGCCTTATCGCCGCCGGCCAGCTCTCCTTGGCGGATCCCAGGCGATGCGTGGCGGAAATGTCCGAAGGCGTGCGATTGGGTTGCGGCGCGTTCTGGATCCCCGGCATGCCGGTGGGGGACAAGTCGCCGGGGCATCGTGAGTTTGACATGGTGTGGCAGGCGTTTTGCGACCTGAACCTGCCGTTTCTGCTGCATGTCGGCCCCAATAGTCCGACCAAGATCGCATCCTATGAGAATAACGGCCAACCGCGCCCGAAGGACATCACCGGCGCGGAAGGCGGGGAAAACCTCCGCGTTCGGGATTTCATGCTGCTCTCCATAGGCCCACAGCAGTTTCTGACGGCGTTGGTTTTCGATGGGGTATTCGAGCGCTTCCCGCGATTGCGCGGCGGCGTGATCGAACTCGGCGCAGGCTGGGTGCCCGAGTATTTACGCACCCTCGATCTGAGCCAAAGGATCTTCAAGCGCACCGACCCATCGGTCGAAGCGCTGCCGCTGAAAGCGTCGGAGTACATTCGCCGCGCTGTGAAGTTCACGCCGTTCCCCGGGGAAGATGTCGGCCGGTTGATCAGGGATGCAGGCGCGGAACTCTTCATGTTCTCCAGCGACTACCCGCACCCCGAAGGCACTGACGATCCCATCGGCCGTTTCGAACGTACGCTCCAGGGCATCCCGGAAGAAGCCAAGAGCAGGTTCTACAGCGGAAATTTCCAGGAAATGATTGTCTCGACGGCGGCGCCCAGGGGGGAGTGACTTCTATACATGCGCCTCGGCGGGTACTGCATCCTTGGGCGGGATTTTGGGTCTCTCACGCATCGGCAGCTCCGGAATCATCAGTGTGGCGGTCAGCGCGATGATCACGACGATGATGCTCAAGAGGAACACGTGCGTCACCGAATCGGCAATCAGGACGCGGACGGCTTCGGGCAGATTCATCACGCCGGAATGAATTTGTGCATCGGCCGATAGACTGCGCAGCTTGGACAGATTCATGGACGGCAGGCCCATGGAGGCGGCCCACGCCGTGAGCTTGCTATTGAGGTTGGTGGTCAGCAGTGTCCCGAATATCGCCACGCCCACCGTGGAGCCGATTTGGCGAAAAAACTGATTGGCGCTGGTGACCACACCGATTCGATTCATCGGCGCGGCATTCTGAATGGCAACGCCATACAGGCTCTGCAGCGGCCCCAGCCCCACACCGAGAATGGCCATGCGCCAGCCGAGATCGAGGCGCGTCGTGTGGTAGGTCATTTGGCTCATCAAGAATGTCGCAATCAGCAGCACGGCCATTCCAAACAGCATGAAAGGTTTGTACCGGCCGGTGCGGGTGACCAGTCGCCCGCTTATCGTCGCGGCAACGATCAATCCCAACATCAGGGGCAACGTCGAAAGCCCGCTGGTGGTCGCCTGCACACCCTGCCCGAGCTGCATGAACAATGGCAGGAACGCAACCACGCTCAGGAAGGACATCGATGAAAAGAAGCCCGCGATGTTCGCCCAGGCGAACACTTTGTTGCTGAACAGCTCCATGTGAATGATCGGGTCCTTCACCCTTTTTTCCACAATCACGAACAGAATCGTGCAAATCACGAACATGGCCAGCAATCCAAGAACGACCGCCGAGTCCCAGGCGTACTTCTGGCCGCCGAAGGTCAGCGCGAGCAGCAGCGGCACGCAGGCGGCAACGATCAACACCGCGCCCAAGTAGTCGATGCCTCCCTTGGCGGCGTGGGACAGCTTGGGCATCTTGGCAATGACCATGAACAACGCCACCAAGCCCAGCGGCAGATTGAGATAAAACACCCATCGCCAGCCCTCGACGACGTGGCCGGCGATGGACACGGTGCCATGATCGGTAAAATAGCCGCCCAGCAGCGGACCGACGGCGCTGGAAAGGCCGAATACGCCGCCAAACAGTCCGGCAAATCTGCCGCGCTCCCGCGGCGGGAACAGATCAGCGATGATGGCGAAGGCCGTCGTGAAAAGCGCGCCGCCGCCCAATCCCTGAATCGCGCGGAACACCACCAGCTGGACCATTCCGCCGCCGAGCAGCGGCAGTGTGCCGAATTCGCCCGCGAGTCCCGACAGCCAGGAACCGAACAGGAACAGCCCGATGCCGGCGAGCAGCACGGGCTTTCGTCCATACAGGTCGCCCAACTTGCCCCACACCGGCACCATGACCGTTGAGGACAAGAGGTACGCGGTGGTCACCCACGAATACAGCTCGAGACCATGCAATTGACTGATGATCACCGGCATGGCGGTGGACACGATGGTTTGGTCCAACGCCGAGAGTAAAAACACGATCATGACGCCGATAATCGTTATTCTTCGTTCGGCATCGGTGAAATGCGCTGTCGTCAAGCTTCAAACTCGGTCATTGGTGCATTATCGCAGCGCGCCTGCCTCGCAGCACGAATTTTTGAATCTTTCCGGTTGCGGTCTTCGGCAATTCATTCACGAAGTGAAACGCGCTGGGAACTTTAAAATGCGCCAGCGCGGCGCGGGCGAAATCGCGCAGCTCAGCCTGCGTCGTGGACTCACCGGCGCGCAGAATGACGAATGCATGGGGCGACTCGCCCCACTTCTCATGCGGCATACCGACCACCGCCACTTCGAGCACAGCCGGGTGCCGCAATAAGGCGCCCTCGACCTCGATCGAGGAGATGTTCTCGCCGCCGCTGATGATGACGTCCTTGAAGCGATCCCTGATCTCGATGTAGCCATCGGGATGCACGACCGCCCCATCGCCCGAATGAAACCAGCCGCCGGCGAACGCCGCCGCGGTCGCCTCAGGATCATTGTAGTAGCCGCGCATGACGACATTTCCTCGGGCGACGATTTCACCCATGGTCGTACCGTCTTGCGCAACGTCCTGCATGTCGCCATCCACGACACGCAGTTCGCCGGAGGTGATCAATTCAACGCCCTGGCGCGCCTTCACCGTCGCGCGGTCGGCGCTGCAAAGCGCCGCGTGCTCGGGAAGGGGTTCGCAAATGCTGATGAAGGGAGCTGTCTCGGTGAGCCCATAGACGTGCCACACGTCCCAGCCGAGCTCGGACTCCAGCCGTTCGATGGTCGCGGCGGCGGGAGGCGCCCCGGCGGTGACCACGCGTACGCCTC
>Ga0193726_1001258_pt1 | contig 20714 bp, 18 predicted proteins | sample H2c1metaG_FD_144928 | JGI IMG/M metagenome (GOLD analysis project Ga0193726, IMG submission 144928) | Soil microbial communities from a riparian zone of the East river system, Colorado, United States - H2c1 | ecosystem: Environmental > Terrestrial > Soil > Riparian zone | place: USA: East River... | reverse complement strand
GACCTTGCCTCAATTCAATATATTGGTACAGGATCCTGTCGAGTTTTTCATATTCCGGCAGGCTGTCAATATCTTTTTGATTGGGGCGTAATTCAGCAGACGGAGCTTTCTTAATGATATTCACGGGAATGAGCTCATGGCTCGTAGCTAATTCGCTTTTATTCTTATTTATATATTCCGCCAACGCGTATACCTGCATTTTATATACATCCCCCAGCACACTGAGGCCCCCAGCCATATCACCATACAAAGTGCCGTACCCCGTGGCCAATTCGCTTTTATTAGAAGTATTGAGAAGGATGTAACCAAACTTATTAGCCACGGCCATTAAAAGGTTTCCCCTCGTGCGACTCTGAATGTTTTCTTCAGCCACACTAAAAGGTGCGTCTTTGAACATTGGTTTTAATTCTGTAAGAAAAGACTCATAAATATTTTTTATCGGAACAATGTCATATGGGTTTTCCAAATTTTTACTCAGCATTTCGGCATCCTCTACGGAATGGGAACTGGAAAACTGGGAAGGCATCAACAGGGCTCTCACATTCTCTTTTCCTAAGGCTTCTACCGCCAGCACCTGGGTGACCGCACTGTCGATACCACCGGAAGAACCCAGTATCGCTTTTTTGAATCCCATCTTGCCGAAGTAATCCCTTATCCCAAGAATAAGTGCATGGTATATCTCATCAATATTTTTTTCACCTACAAGATATTCAAGCGTGTCGAGGTTCCGGCCCACTTCAAATGCAGAATAATAATACGCAGGCGCTTCGGAATTTGATCCTTCCTTTTTTTCAAGCAACGTCTCAAGATCAAAAACCTGGTAATCCTCTTCAAAATAATTCATCTCTTTCACCTTGCATCCGTTGATATCGTAAACAAGGCTTCCTCCATCAAATACAATTTCAGTTTGAGAGCCAACTGCATTACAATACAACATAGGGATCTTATACTTCAGCACATGTGCTTTTACAATGCTGTTCCTCACAATATCCTGGGCATAATTATAAGGAGAAGCGGAAAGATTGATCATTACATCCGGGTTGAATGCGATCAACTTTTCCATCGGGGTGATCCTGTAGAGCGGATTATCGCCCATGTTCCAGACATCTTCACAGATGGTTACCGCCAATTTTTTCCCTTTGAATTCCATCACTTTCCAATCATAAGCAGGTTCGAAATAGCGGTACTCATCAAATATGTCATAATTAGGCAACAGCGTTTTATGGATCTCTGATTTTATCTCTTTTTCATACAAAAGAAAAACAGCATTGAAAAGATCTTTTCCTTCAATTTGCGGATTGCGCGCCGGGCCTCCGACCAGTACACCAATCGTGTCGGCATGCTGCCGTATGACGTCAATCGTTTCGTAGCATTTGTTTATGAAATCTTCAAACTCAAGGAAATCCCTTGGGGGATAGCCACAAACACAGAGTTCGGAAAAGACCACAAGCTCAGCACCCTGCTTTTTTGCCCATGCAATTCCTTCGAGGATCTTTTGCAGGTTTTTGTCAAAATTTCCGATGTGATAATTCTGTTGGGCCAGTGCGATCTTCATATTGCAAATTTACGAAGGGATGATTGATGAAAGATGCCTCAGGCGGGTAGATAAAAGCGTTAAATATTGATGATCCCTTTTGACGGCTTACCTTCGACGCAACAAACCCAAATCCTTGTCGTTTATAAAGACTATGAAAAAAATCCTCGTTTTCTTTTCATTCGGAGTTTTACTTTTTGGCTGCAATAACAAATCGAAAGCCCCTGATACTTCCGGGATAAAAGTAAACCTGGATGTCCGGCGATTTGAAAATGATTTTTTTTCCATGGATACAAATGCGGTCCCCAGGTCCGTGCAACTCCTGGATCAAAAATATCCTTCCTTCGCACCTGTATTTTTTGGTGGCGTTCTTGGTCTGCCCGACAGTGCAGCTGTTGTGGAAAGTGAGGTAAGACGGTTTTTGAGGTTGAATTATTCCATTTATCAATCTGCAATAGCAAAGTATAAGGGTCTCGATGATGTTAAAATGGAACTTGAGAAGAGCTTTGGCTTCGTGAAATATTATTTTCCTTCTTATGCTGTTCCAAAGATCATTACACTCATCGGGCCGATTGACGCCATGGCCAAAATGCAAAATGGAGAATACTCAACTGATTTTTTAGGTCGTGATTTCCTGGGCATTAGTCTCCAGTTTTATCTAGGAGGAAATTTTTCTTTATACCAGGCACAATATTTTATTGATAATGTTGCTCCCCAATACCGCAGCCGCCGCTTTGAAAAAGAATATATAGCCCCGGATGCAATGAAGTTAATTGCAGATGATCTCTTTCCTGATAAAAGTAATGGAAAGCCCCTGGTAGAGCAAATGATCGAAAGGGGAAAGCAATGGTGGCTATTGGATCGCTTTATGCCTGCCACTGCGGATTCTCTCAAAACCGGGTACACTCAAAAGCAATTGGATTGGTGCAGGGCAAATGAAGGATTGATCTGGAATTATTTTATTACGAATGAAAGTCTTGAAACTATAGAACCGGACGTCATTCAAAATTATATTGGCGAATCACCCACCACGCAGGGAATGCCCGGTTCTTCTCCCGGAAATATCGGCCCATGGGTAGGTTGGCAAATCGTGAAAAAGTTTGTTGAAAAAAACACTTCATTAAAAACGGAAGAAGTGATGAATACTCCTGCAAGAAAGATCCTGTCTGAAGCGAAGTATAATCCTAAATAAAATCAATTCATATTGATTAGGGAGATAAAAACTATTGACTTACGAGCTATGAGCCTTGAGCTTCGAGAAAAGAAACCCGCAATTCGAAACTCTGAACTCATAACTCCCACCTTGTATTGACTCAACTCCCCTAAAAAAATAATGCAGGTCGTTGGAACCTGCATCATTAAATAATTTTATTGTTAATATACTGTGTTACCCGGCTATGGCCAGTTTCGGTCTTCTGCCAAGGTTCCTCATCATTCTGAAATGCGAAACCACTGCGGAACTCATGGTTGGAAACTCATTATAGGGTAAATTAAATTTCGCGCAGGCATCCTTTACAATTTTACTGATCGCCGGATAATGCACATGACTTACACGGGGAAATAAATGGTGCTCTATTTGAAAATTCAATCCTCCTACAAACCAGGAAACGATCTTATTACGCGGTGCAAAATTGGCCGTTGTTACGACCTGGTGAATGGCCCATTCGTTTTCAATAACCTTAGGATCTAAGTTGGCAAATTCAAATTCCGTGTGCTCCACAACGTGGGCCAACTGGAAAACTATGGCAAGAGTAAATCCCATGGTAACATGCATCACGGTAAATCCTATGGCCCAGGGTCCCCATCCGACAAAATAGGCCGGAATCAGAATGTAAAATAAAACATACAATACTTTGCTGATCCAGAAAACAAAATGTTCTTTCAAACTCATTTTTTGCAGCGGTGTGCTGACGATTTTTCGTTTGAAATATTTATTAAAATCCATCATAAATATCCAGGCAAATGTAGAAATGGCGTATACCAGGATTACATAAATATGCTGAAAACGGTGAGCTGGAACCCATTTCTGCGTAAAACATTGACGCATTAAAGGGCTTTTGGCGATATCATCATCCACGCCGTCCACGTTGGTGTACGTGTGATGAATGATGTTATGTTTAAACTTCCAGATGAAAGCATTACCGCCAAGCGCATTTAAAGAGTGCCCGAATGTTTCATTTACCCATTTTTTACTTGAATAACTTCCGTGACAGGCATCATGCATCACATTGAAGCCCACACTTGCCAGCACAAATCCCAGGATTGCGCACAAACCAATGGCCAGTAAACCAGGCATTGGGACAACTAAAAGACATATATATAAGGCAATGGCAGCAGGGACAAGAACCCCCGTTTTTATGAACAATTTAAGATTTCCTGTTTTTCTTATTTTTTCTTTACGGAAGTATTGATCTACTTCTTCTTTAAGAGCAGTAAAAAAAGCGCTACTCTTATTGTTGAACGTTACTTTGGGCATAATTGATTATTTGATCGCAAATAATATCGTTTTGAAAATGTTTGAAAAATAATGTGGTTCGTTTTTACAAGACCGTTCATTTTAAACATCCTGAGAAGGGAATTGCAAGGGCTTCGGTATAAAACTACAAAAGATTGGTGAATATTGCCCCTTTGCCTCTGTTATTTATGTAATTATTGGGGGAAATGATCCCAGATATGAAGAATAATGAAGATAAAGAGTGCTAATTACTCTTGAAAGGAACGATCATTTCAAATTCGGGGATATTTACTTCGAGTATTTTTTTATTGTTAAGATTTTCCATTTGATAGGTACCCTGCATCTTTCCCATTTCTGTACGAAGATTGCAGCCACTCACATATTGGTATCTTTCTCCTGTCTGTAAAATAGGTTGGACACCTACGACCCCTTCCCCTTCTACTTCACGATGACTGCCATTACTATCAAAAATATTCCAATGCCGACGATGCAATTTTACCGGGAATGAATTATGATTTTCTATCGTGATCCTGTATGCAAACATAAACTCCGATTGCATGGGATTGCTGTAATCAGGCTGGTAAAACGTTTCAACACTTACCTCAACTCCTTCAGAGATCATACTCGTCATGGAAACAGGCTTTGTGTAAAAATAGAAAAACAATTCGATAATGTGAAGACCAATCATTTGAAGATGATCTTTGTCAATTTTATTAAAACGCCTTTATTTTCTAAACTTCTTCATTTTTTATATTTCCCTACTTTCACATTCTTAAAATTTAAATAAATACGATGAAAATAGCTGTAGCCAAAGGAGATGGTATCGGGCCGGAGATCATGGAGGCAGTTTTGAAAATTTTTGATGCTAACGAAGTTCCCCTGGAGTATGAATTCGTTGACATGGGTAAATGGGTTTTCGATAAGGGATTCAATAATGGCATGACTCCTGATGCAAAGCAAACGATCGAAACGCTGGGTCTGCTATTTAAAGGACCGATGGAAACTCCCAAAGGAAAAGGCGTTAAAAGTATTAATGTAACTGCAAGAAAGACCTGGAACACGTATGCAAATGAGAGGGCTTTTCTAACCTTACATGGTGTGGATACTGTTTTTAGCAAGGCAGGGATCCCGATTAATATTACTGTTGTAAGAGAGAATATTGAAGATACGTATGGGGGCATCGAGCACATCCTCACTCATGATGTAGCGCTGAGCCGCCGATTCATTACAAGACCGGGAAGTTTGCAGTTGATCCATTACGCTTTTGAAATTGCAAAAAAGAAAAACGCAAAGCGAATTACCTGCGGGCATAAGGCTAACATTATGAAAATTACTGATGGCTTATTCCTGGAATGTTTTTATGAAGTTGCAAAAAAGTACCCGGAGTTAAAGGCCGATGATGTGATTGTTGATGACCTGTGCATGAAACTCGTAACAAGGCCTGATAATTTTGATGTACTCGTACTGACCAATTTACAGGGCGATATCGTAAGTGATCTCTGCGCCGGGCTCGTGGGGGGATTGGGTTTCGCTCCTTCGTCAAATATCGGTGATCATATTTCCATTTTTGAAGCGGTGCACGGAACGGCTCCGGATATTGCCGGAAAAAATATTGCAAACCCCACAGCATTGTTACTAAGCGGCCTTTCCATGCTTCGTCATGTTGGACTAACGGAGAATGCCGCGATCATCGAAAATTCATTGCTTTTTACCCTTGAAAGCGGCGTTCATACCGGGGATTTTGGAGGCAAGACCACGCCTCCTGTAAATACCACTCAATTTGCCCAAGCCATCATCAACAATTTTGGCAAACGCCCAAAAATGAATGCAAAGGAAGTGATCCCGAACATGCCTGGTACCCCTGCACCATTCAAACTTTTGAAGAATCCGATGATGATCTCAAAGGAGGAGCTGAATGAAAAAATTGTTGGTGTTGATTTTTTTATAGAATGTGGAGAGCAACCTGATGCCATTGCTAAAAAATGTGAAAGGCACGCAGGAGTAAAATTTAAACTTACGAATATCAGTAATAGGGGCACACAAGTATGGCCCACCGGATCTGTATATACCAACCTCGTGAATCAATACAATGTTCGCTTTGAAAGTTTGAATGATGATGAACTTAACCAGCAGGATGTCATCGGCCTTTATGTAAGCATGAGTGGCAATTTCAAGATCTGTTCCCTTGAACTATTAAATATGTGGGGTGATAAAAAAGGGTATAGCCTTGCCCAGGGACAGTAGATGATAGATAATAAATAATAGTTAATAACTGGGAAGATATCCTTTTGTATTTCAATTTGCTCAACTATCCGGGTTACCGTGCCTTTCTTATTTCCATTCCCCCGCCGGATTATTTACCATAAATATATGTAAACACCCAAAAGGGCAGCAGGCAATTCTCTTAAAGGCACAGCCTTATTTTAATCATTTGCATAAAATCGTAGCGATGTCATCCCTTAAAATGACCATCGTCATAGAGTGTTTTGATGAAGGTCAATTAAAAGACCTGTTTGGTGCCCAAGTCATTTCATGCTTTGACAATACTCACTATTTCCTTTGAGACAGGTCATCGAAGGACGTGTAGCATGCATTTACTTTCACCCCGTTAAAAAAATATTCAAACAAAAACCTTCGGATTATGAAAAAGTTATTATTTACAATGGTGGTGATTGCAGCAACGATTGCTTTACACGCACAGGTAAAATATCACGCATCTTTCACAAAAGTGGCCATTGATGGCACTTCTTCTCTCCACAACTGGGATATGGCCTCTGAAAAAGCAAGTTGTGACATCTCATTCAATTTTGATGGGGCCAATATTACAGGCTTATCATCACTCGTATTTTCAGTGAACGCTGAAAGTTTGAAAAGTGATCATAAAGGATTGGATAAAAATGCTTACAAGGCATTGAATTCTGAAAAGTTTCCAGTGATCAGCTTCAATAGCAGTTACGCAAATATTCGCTCAAACGGCGCTAACAGTTATTTGATCAGCGCAAAAGGAAAGCTTACAATAGCCGGTTCAACAAAAGATGTATGGCTTGCAGGAACAACAAAAGTAAACCCTGCGGATATGAGCATAGAAACTTCTGGTTCCATTAAAATTAAAATGAGCGAATACAATGTAGAGCCCCCAAGCTTTATGTTCGGTGCCATGAAAACCGGGGATGAAATCACCGTAAAATTCAATATCAATCTTAAAAAATAAATAACCAACCCATTTTTAGTCATTAAACAAAATACATGTTATGAGACATAATTATTACAATCGTTTTTGCAAGATTATTCTTGCATTGTTACTCGGCCTGCCTATTGTAGGTTTTGGCCAGGATAAGATCTCCTTTATGCGCCCTTCGTATTGGAGACCCTATGACCAGACAGGGATCAATGTTTTTGAAACTACAAAGCTGGCAGACACCATTCCTTTTGATGGCTTGCGGGTTCGTTTCGGCGCTGGATTTACACAACAGTTTCAAAATCTGAAACATGAAAACCCAGGTGCACTAAATAATGACGTTGGTTCTTTTTCCGGCACTTCAACACCCGGTAACAAATTGAAAGTTATTACACCCGGTTTTCAAACTGCCCAGGCTAATTTATACATGGATGTTCAACTGGCAGATGGTATCAGGTTGAATGTAACCTCATACCTTTCATCAAAGCACCACAATGAAACATGGGTAAAAGGTGGTTATATCCAATTTGATAAACTGCCATTTAAAGGCCAGTTCTGGACAAACATCATGAAGGTCACAACGATCAAGATCGGTCACTTTGAAGTTGACTATGGTGATGAACATTTTCGCAGATCAGATGGTGGCCAGGCCTTGTACAATCCATTTATGGAAGGAAACATCATGGATGAATACGCTACGGAAATCGGTGGTGAAGTATACATGCAGAAAAATGGACTGTTCGGAATGATTGGTGTTACAAATGGTATGATCAAAGGAAATGTAGATTCCATGACCAAATCTGCAAATCTTGATGGCGATTATCACAAATCTCCTTCTTTGGAATTGAAAGGTGGCATTGACAAAAAACTTGGAGATATTGTCCGCATTCGCTTAACAGGTTCTTATTATGGAAATCAAAGTGCTGGTAGCAATACTTTATTTGGTGGTGATCGTACTGGTTCCAATTATCAGTTTGTAATGGAAGAAAATTCTTCCAATCCAAGTAGCGCAACAGGTGCAGGAACTCCATTAGCTTTCTCAGGTCGTTTCAATCCTGGATTTAGCAAAAAAATAAATGCATTCATGCTCAACGGGTTTTTACAGGCAGGTGGCCTGGAACTTTTCGGAACTTTGGAATCTGCTTCCGGAAGGACAGCAAAGGAAACCGCTGACCGCAAAGCCAGTCAATATGCAGTAGACGCTGTATACAGGTTTGGGAAATCTCAAAATCTTTTTATAGGTGCCCGATACAATTCTGTTAATGCAACATTAGCGAATAGTGCAACTGGTACCGGTGTTGGCGCCATCACGTACAGCGGAGATGTAACAATCAACCGTGTTGCTTTGGCAGGGGGTTGGTTCCTTACAAGAAATATTCTTCTGAAAGGAGAATATGTTGACCAGAAATATAAAAACTTCCCGCTTGCCGATTACCGTTCAGGTGGCAGGTTTCATGGATATGTTGTCGAAGCCGTAATAGGATTCTAATTTATAAAAGCCGGGTTGACAAAGGTCAGCCTGGCTTTCTTTCATAACTGATCAGGCACTTCATCAATTCTTCATGGTATCATCCTGGTTTATGCGAATCACATTTTCAATACTCTGTTTTCTTTTCATTTTGAATGCTGCTTTTATTAAAAAAGACATTCGGAATAATTCATTCGCAAAGTGGGTTGTTGAAAAAAATAGTTCTATAAACATCCAGGGCGAAACGAACATAAATAGTTTTCAGTGTGATGTAACTGAATACCTGGGAGCTGATACACTTGTCTATCTAAAAAATGACGCCACCAAAAAATTAAGCTTTACAAATAGTTGTCTCCTCATTGATGTAAGGCGTTTTGATTGTCACAACAAATTTATAACAGATGATTTCAGGAGTGCACTGAAAGCCGATGAAAATCCAACTCTGAAAATCCTTTTTCTTTCGATAGACCAGTTTCCCAATTCCTGTACTAATCAGATAGTGAAAGGAATTGTAGATGTAGAATTGGCTCATTCGATCAAGAGAACAGAGATCGACTATACTGTTAAGACATTACCCGGTAACCGTATCCAGGTAAATGGAAGTCACATCTTTTCTTTTTCCGATTTTAATTTGAAAGCGCCCAGGAAGATGGCGGGCCTGATCCGTACGAAGGATCAGATAAAAGTAAATTTTCAGCTTTTTTTCAAAGCCATCTGAGAGCGTCATGGCCTTTAAAATTTTTCTATAAAGGATCTCGGCTTATTAAACCTTTTAATACCATAAATCTTATAAAATGAGTAAAGTTCTTATTGCCTGGCTCACTGCCAGCATTCTTATGCTGATTCTTGGACTGGGTATGTTCTTTTCAGGAATTTATTTCTTTCCAAAAATTGCCGATGAATATTTTAGCCCTGTGTTCAGAAGAGCTGGGGAAACGGATTGGACATTTTATGTTCATCCATTCATATTAGCGTTTGCTCTTAAATGGTTCTGGGAAAGATACAAAGGCATTTTTAAAGGAGGTGTACTATTGCGTGCCATTGAAGTTGCATTAGTATATAGTATTGTGGCCTTACTTCCGATACTCTGGCTCACTTTCAGCGCCATTGATGTATCCTTTAAAATGATTGCCACCTGGTTCATTTATGGCCTGGTACAATCATTTGCAGCCGGAATTGTATTTGCAAAATTGAATCCCTGAAAAAAACCGGGAGCCAGTTGATAAACTAGCTGGTTTTATTTTGAAAAGCCCTCATAACAACCCTGCCCCGATAAATCGGGGCAGTTTTTTGTTCAAATCTTTTTTGATTTTTCGTAACCGTTCTTAACCAGCCATTGCATTACCTTATCTCTTTGATCGCCCTGGATGATGATCTCACCATCTTTTGCTGAACCACCCGTTCCGCAAAAAGTTTTTAGTTTTTTTTCCATCTCCAGCAGGTCCTCTTCTTTCCCGATAAATCCTTCGATCAATGTAACGGCCTTACCCGCCCTACGTTTTGTGTCCAGCCTGATCTTTAATTTTTGCTGTGAGGGGGATAATGATTCAATATTTTGATTTTCCTCTTCGAAATGAAAATCGGGATTGGTACTATAAATGAACCCCCTGCTATCGGCTTTCTTTTTACTCATTTTCAGGTTTTCAAATTATAACATCATCATGCGATTACTGCCTTTAAACTAAGATCCAGGCTTTTCGCCTGGTGTACAAGGCCCCCCACGCTCACATAATTTACTCCCGTCTTCGCATACGATTCAATGTTGTCAAGATTGATTCCTCCGCTCACTTCCGTTTCAAATTCTCCTCTGATTATCTTCAGCGCCTCCGCTACCTGCAATGGAGTAAAATTATCAAGCATGATCCGAAAAACTTTTCCTTTACCAGCATTTATTATTTTTTTTACATCCTCAGTATTTCTCGCTTCCACCTCGATCTTCAATCCGGGTTGTACTTTTTGCATATACTCAAACGCTCGCCCGATTGCTTTTTCCAAACTTCCACAATAGTCAATATGATTATCTTTCAGAAGAATCATGTCATACAATCCAAACCGGTGATTGATACCGCCCCCGATCCGAACAGCTTCTTTTTCCAACAACCTGAAATTGGGCGTAGTTTTCCTGGTGTCTAAGATTTTTGTCTGGTAGTTTTTTATTTTATCGGTGAACTGCCTTGTCAGGGTTGCAATGCCGCTCATCCGTTGCATGCAATTGAGCAATACCCTTTCACATTTTAGTATAGTATGAATTGAAGCTTCTACTTCAAAAGCAATCTCCCCGGGATGAACCGTGTCCCCGTCGTTTTTGAAAGCGACAAAGACGGAACCAGGTTCTTTATAAGAAAAAATATGACGCGCTATCCCGAGACCCGCCAGTACACCATCCTGTTTTATTTTCAGCACTGCTTTACCCTTTGCGTCTGCCGGTATGCAGGATAAAGTGGAATGATCCCCATTCCCGCTATCTTCCTTTAATGCTTCATCGATCAAAATATTCAGGCGCTCATTAAAATCATTCATACCGCAAAATTAGAAAGCCTTCCTCAATTGGAAGGCTTTCTATTATTCGATTGTTCTAAACTTTTATTCTACCGATTGGAAGCGTATCGCTTTGATGAAATCTTTCCCATCTTTCGTTTTCATAAAAACGGTAGTTCGGTAATTTCCGGATTTCGTTTGAAGTGTTCCCACGCAATACTGTCCACCATTCTGATCGCCCTTGTGTTTTACCTCAAATGATTTTACTTCATTATTATCAAAAAAATCCTTGAGCACTAAAACGGCCTGGGCCTTGCTATAACTATTGCTTTTATCGGGTAGCGTTACTTCAACATTTTCATCCATGTACTTACCCAGCTCGGCGGCCTTTCCGTCTTTAAGGGCTCCGATCACTTCATCCAGGTTTGAATTCTGAGCTGTAAAAGAAACCAGCCCCAGGGCAATCGGGATAAGGCCTAAAACGATTATAAGTGTAGAAATAAATTTTTTCATATAAAGTGTTTTCGTAGCACTATGAATCGAAAAATGTGCCATAGTATTTGGATTTTAAACGACTACTAAAATAGTAAAAAGAACATGCTTTTCATAGAACTCCGTTCAAATCGTTAAATAAAGTAGTTTTACAAACTTTATCAGAACAATTACTATTCACGGATCATAAATTTTTATGAAAGAAGGCAGTTTTCTAACGGATTTTTTATAAATACCTGAGTTTAAATGAACAATAAAAAAATCATCCTGATCATTATGGACGGCTGGGGATTGGGAAAAGTTGCATCTTCAGATGCTATCCAGCACGCCAAAACACCGTTTGTTAGTTCCCTTTATCATGACTACGCTAACACAACTTTAACTACCTGTGGAGAGGCAGTTGGCCTGCCAGACGGGCAAATGGGCAATTCCGAAGTAGGTCATCTGAACCTTGGAGCCGGAAGAATCGTTTACCAGGAACTGCAAAGGATCAATGTTGCGGTAAAGGACGGGTCCTTTACTAAAAATGAAACACTATTGGCCGCGATCAGGCTTGCTAAAAAGAATCAAAAGCCACTGCATCTTGTAGGGCTGGTGAGTGATGGCGGTGTCCACTCACATACCAACCATTTAAAAGCTATCATTGACCTTTGCAAAAAAGAAGAACTAACCAATGTTTTTGTTCATGCTTTTACAGATGGACGGGACACCGATCCAAAAAGTGGATTGAATTTTATTAAGGATCTGCAGTCGCACCTTAATAAAACCACGGGCAAAGTTGCGACGATCAGCGGAAGGTATTATGCCATGGACAGGGACAAGAGATGGGAACGTGTGAAACTTGCATATGATGCCTTGGTGAAGGGTGAAGGTGACAAAGCCACCGATGCATTACAGGTCATGGAAAATTCTTACAAAAAAAATATCACAGACGAATTTATAAAACCATGTGTCATCCTTGATGAATCCCAACAACCCCTTGCGAAGATCAGTGATGGTGACATAGTGATCTGTTTCAATTTCAGAACGGACCGTTGCAGAGAAATATCCCAGGTGCTTACGCAAACAGATATGCCTGATTTTGGAATGAAAAAATTATCTGTTGATTACACTACCATGACCCAATATGATCAATCATTCAAAAATGTGCACATCATTTTCAACCAGGACAATTTGAACAATACGCTGGGTGAAGTTTTGGAAAAACAACATCTTAAACAAATAAGGATCGCTGAAACGGAAAAATATCCCCACGTTACATTTTTCTTTAGTGGCGGCAGGGAGATCCCTTTTGACGGAGAAAGAAGAATTCTTATTCCTTCTCCAAAAGTAGCAACCTATGACCTGAAGCCGGAAATGAGTGCGTTTGAAGTAACTGATGCATTGATACCTGAAATAAAAAATAAAACAGCAGATTTCATATGTTTGAATTTTGCGAATGCGGATATGGTAGGCCATACCGGGGTATGGGACGCTGCTATAAAAGCTGTTGAGACCGTTGATTCCTGCGTAGCAAAAGTTGTTACTGCAGGTTTGGAAAATGGCTACACCAGTTTTGTTACAGCTGATCACGGCAACGCCGATTATATGATCAATGAAAATGGAACTCCAAATACGGCACACACTTTAAACCCGGTTCCTTTTTTTATCATTGATAAAGAATGGAAGGGGAAAATAAAAGAAGGTAAATTAGCAGATATCGCTCCTACTATATTAAGTGTTATGGAAATTCCTGTTCCAAAAGAAATGACCGGCGAAATTTTGATTGAAAAATAATCTTTACAATGTTTAAAAAGATATTAATTGGATTGTTGATCATTCTCGTCGTTATTCAATTCATTCACCCGTCAAGGAATAAGTCTGCCGGACCCCAGCCCCAAAATATATCCGCCATTTATAGTGTTCCCGATGATGCAAAAAAAATCTTAGAAAAAGCTTGCTTTGATTGCCATAGTAACAACACCCGGTATCCCTGGTATTTTAATATCCAGCCCGTTGACTGGTGGCTTACCAATCATATCAACCAGGGCAGGAGAGAATTGAATTTTGATGAATTTGCAGGTAACCCGATAAGGTATCAATATCACAAACTTCAATCAACTGTTGACCTCTTGAAAAAAGGTGAGATGCCACTGAATTCATACTTGTGGATTCATAAAGATGCCATACTCACCGACACCGAAAAAAGCATTTTGATCAATTGGGCGGAAGGAATAACTAATGAAATGAAAGCCAAATATCCCCCTGATAGCCTTGTGAGGAAAAAACACTAGCTTGAATGGTGAAAGGTGATCATCCGGGAAGAGTTTATCAGACCGATATAGAATATTCCAGGAGGGAGCTTTCCCAATGATATCGATGGGTTCTTTCCTGTAGTACGAAAGTTAATTTTTTACAATTCTGTGCAGCATTATGAAACAAAAATTGTCTAAATTACAGGCAACCAAAGGGAAACTATGACCGAGGAAGCCATTTTAAAAGGCTGTTTACAAAACGATCCCACCGCACAAAGGGAACTATACAGCAGGTATAGTCCTAAAATGTTGTCGGTATGTTATCGTTTCGCTCATAACCGTGAGGATGCTGAGGATATGCTGCAGGAAGGTTTCATTAAGGTTTTTTTGCAGATGCATACGTTTGGTAACAGGGGGGCATTTGAAGGCTGGATTAGAAGAATCATTGTTCATACCTGTATCAACGTTTTAAAGAAGAATAAAAAGTTCAATGAAAGTGTAGATCTTATTCACGCAACAGCGCTGCAGGTTAGGGAAGAGAGTGTGCCGTCGATTATCCAGGCAAAACAAATTGTGGAATGCATAAGGATGCTACCCATTGGATACCGGACTGTTTTGAACTTGTATGCTCTTGAAGGGTACAGTCATCGTGAAATAGGTACCATGCTTGATATAGAAGAGAGCACAAGCCGGAGTCAATATACGAGAGCTAAAGCAATGTTGGAAGATATGCTGATAAGAAAGAAGATCATCCAAAGACCAAAAGAAGACCTGGAATGGATGGCTGCCATGAAAAGATAACCAATCCTAACCCCTAAATCGCTGACTGAGTATGGAGAGAAAATTTAATAATGAGTTTGAAAGGTTCTTAAAAGAAAATGCAGATCAATACCGTTTGTATCCTTCCTCGAAAGTTTGGAATGGTATTTATACGGCCCTTCACACACGCAGGAAATGGTTTGGACTGGGCATTGCATTATTATTGATCACTGGCACCCTGGTTACATTCCTCATTACCCATTCATCCAAAGAAACAACAACTATAAATACTGGCACCCAGCGTATAGCCGATAAGCCGGAGGTACAGACGCCTTCTTCGCAAATACCAGTAACTTCCAATAAGAATGAAGTGCCAAACAGGACTGGAGGCAGTTCTATCGATCTCATTAGTGTGAATAGTCCTCTTCCGCTGATAAGTTCTTATAATGTCCCTGCAAGTAATGTTCTTTTAATGCAGGAAACCGGTTTATATAATAAATATGCCAATGGCCTGGAACAACCAGTGCCAGTCAATATTACCGATGAACTGACGGACCAGGACATTATTAATACGGTCGAGTCATCAAAAGGAACTGAATATCCAAAAAGTTTAAAACTTTCAAATCCCTATAACCTCACTATTGAAAGTGTTTTGAATAGTTTCACTTATTTAAGGAGAGATAAGAAGTTTTCAGTGCAGTATAATCTTACTCCAACTATCAGCTATAGGAAATTGTCTGAAAACAAATCATTTCCTAACTCGAATCCAAATGTGCCTTCATCTTATGTTCCGCTATATGACATAAACAGCGTGGTTACCCATAAGCCTGACCTTGGACTTGAATTTGGTGTAACAACAAAATATGCTTTAGGAAAGAACCTTAGATTGAAAGCCGGCCTTCAATTCAATCTGAACCGCTATGATATAAAAGCATTTAATTCTTCTTTTGAAGTTGCCAAAATAGACCTCAGGGGAAGCAGGGGCGTTGATTCTTTTTATGCACTCAGCACTCATCGGAACTTTAATGGTTTCAAATCTGACTGGTTACAGAATTTTTATTTTGAGATTTCAATGCCTGTTGGGGTCGAGATCAATATTATCGGGGATGATAAGGTGCAATTTGGAGTAGCTGGAACCATTCAGCCTACCTACGTCATAGGCGACAGGGCATACCTGCTCTCAACTGATTATAAAAACTATGCGGAGGTTCCATGGCTGATCCGCCGTTGGAATATAAATACAGGTTTCGAAACATTTGTTTCTTATTCAACGGGTAAAATGAAGTGGCAGGTTGGTCCCCAAGTGCGTTACCAGTTGCTTTCAAGCTTCATTGCCAAGTACCCTGTAAAGGAAAATCTTTTTGATTTTGGCTTGAAGGTAGGCGTCTCCATTAATAAATAATTTGCCGATACTAACTGCAGTTTTATTTAGAAAACCCTGTTATTGTTAACAGGGTTTTCTCTTGAATGCTGTTTCGCTTTAATTTTATAAATAATTCAATATTATCATCCATGATGAAAAGCAAAGGGATATTAGCAGCCATCTTTTTTTCAATACTTTTTGTTGGAAGTTGCAAACAAGAACAAAAGAAGAACGACGTTTTTCCCGCGCTTGATTTTATAAAATCTCAAATAGCAAGTGTTGACACATCCGTTTATTCAATTAAAAAGCTGGTGCCTGTAAATGACAGTACCTACGATACAACCTACGTGAAAAGAGAAGATTTTAAAACCCTCGCAAAAGATTTTATCGAAACACCGGATATTTCAAAGGCACTGGGTGGAAAGTACATCGAACAACGAATGATGAACAATGAGCTCGGCCTGGTTGTTTTTATATCCACTACCCAGGATGAAAGTCTTGAAGTACGGCGGCAGGAAGTCAGAATTCTTCCGGATCCGCCTGATGATAAGGTTAAAAGCATTTATATTGAAAAATTCAAATCAGCGGGGGATAGCACCGTCATGAAACGAATGACCTGGTACACTGATAAAAAATTTCAGATCGTAACGATCACCCAGGGAAAGAGTGGGGAAGAAAAAACGGCTGTAGTGGAAGTGGTCTGGAACGACGACAATAATTAATTACCATTGTGAATGAGCCCGGAAGAATACAAATCCATTTCGTCAGGTATTCCCAATAGCCCGGGAATTTATAAGTACTTTGATATTGACCACAAACTTATCTACGTTGGGAAAGCGAAGCATCTGCGGAAGCGCGTCACCTCCTATTTTATCAAGACATTTACCAGTTATAAAACGTATGAGCTTGTCCAGCGGATTGCCAAAATAGAATTCACGATCGTCAATTCGGAGCAGGATGCTTTTTTACTTGAAAATTCGCTGATCAAACAATTCCAACCGCGCTTCAATATTAATCTCAAGGACGATAAAAGCTATCCCTATATCATCATAAAAAACGAGCCTTTTTCAAGGGTATTTCTGACAAGGAAAAAAATTGAAGATGGATCAGAATACCTGGGACCATATACATCAGTGGGTAATGTGAGGGAACTGCTCAATTTTATTAAGCAGACGATCCAGCTAAGGACCTGTTCCCTGAATCTTACAGAAAAAAATATAGCGAAAGGTAAATTTAAGGTCTGCCTCGAGTATCATTTGGGTAATTGTAAGGGCCCATGCGAAGGACTACAAACTAAGGAAGATTATGATACAGGGTTAAGTCAATTAAAAAATCTCTTGAAAGGTAAATTAGGCCCCGTGATCCAGCATTTTAAAAATGAGATGAAAGAATCTGCCGGCAGGATGGAGTTTGAGAAAGCTGAAATCCTTCGAAAGAAAATTGAATACATTGAAACCTATCAATCGAAATCGGTGATCGTTACTCCTAAACTGGGAGATGTTGATGTTTTTTCTGTTGTGAAGGACAAGAGCTCCGCATACGTTAACTACCTGATGGTGCAGAATGGCACAATTGTTCAAACCAAGACGTTGAAGGTGGAAGCCTATCTTGACGAAACCATCGAAGAGATCCTTTCATTTTCTGTAGCGCAGTTCAGGGTCAATTTAAGCAGCCAGGCGAAAGAAATCCTTCTTCCGTTCCCCATTGACTATCCTGAAGCCGGGGTCATCATAACCGTCCCAAAAGGCGGGGATAAAAAGAAACTGCTTGAGCTATCTGAAAGAAACGTCAATTATTTTATAGAGGATCTGAAACAAAAAGAACGGCTAAAGCTGGAGGGCAAAAACTCCGATAAAACAAAATTGCTCGAGCAACTTCAAAAGGACCTTCAGTTGCCATTCTTGCCAGTTCATATTGAATGTTTTGATAATTCGAATTTCCAGGGCAGCTACCCGGTATCAGCTATGGTTTGTTTTAGAAATGGTGAGCCGAGCAAAAAAGACTACCGGCATTTTAATATTAAGACCGTGCAGGGAATAAATGATTTCGCTTCCATGAAGGAAACCGTTTACAGGCGGTATAAGCGGCTCATTGAAGAGGATCAGCCTTTTCCTCAACTAGTGATCATTGATGGTGGCAAAGGGCAGTTGCATTCAGCTGTAGAGGCCCTGGAAGATTTAAATGCTATGGGAAGGACAGTGATCATTGGGTTGGCAAAAAATGAAGAAGAGATCTTTTATCCCGGCGACAGCCAATCCCTGAAGCTTCCCTACAATAGCAATAGCCTTAAATTGATTCGTCGCATTCGGGATGAAGTACATCGCTTCGGCATCAATTTTCATCGCAGGAAAAGAAGCAGTGGAACTTTTAAGAATGAATTGGAAGAGATAAAAGGCATTGGGAAAAACACAGCGGACCAACTATTAAAAAAATTTAGGTCGATAAATAACATCAGGCAAAAGACAGAAGAAGAATTATCAGGAACTGTTGGAAAAGCAAAAGCGAAGATCTTAAAAAACTATTTTACCAGGGAGACATAAGGTCTAAAATAAAAAAAGGGGCCCGGATAGAAATCCAGCCCCGTTTTTAAAATCCAATATCCTATGAAAAACCGTTACGAAAATACAACAATTCTCCAGATTTCCTATACCACTAATGGGTATTTTTAAAAAAAAATAAGTAATTAACATTGAAAGTCTTACGCAAAAAAAAAGCCCCACAATAGAGTGGGACTTTTACGATAGTAATTCGTTTTATAATCAATATGACCAGAGATCCTGCTCGTAGTTAAAGATCTTTTCTTTAATGTTATCTCCTTCAATTAAAGCCAGGATCGGGTCCTTCACATATTGTCGTATTTGTTTATTGCCAGGATTATCGAATGTTGATTTGATAATGTAACTGCTGAACATTCTGCTTTCAAAGAGTTCTTCCCATGTCATTCTTCCCATACCCATATTCTTTGCATTATACACTTCATATTTTGCAAGCATTGGCCTGAGATCAGGATAGTAAACCCAAAACATAGCCGAGCTATTTGGCCTTTCCTGTCCGTTAGGGAAATATTCCGTTTTTAAGGGAGCAATGCCCAGTATTCTTACAAACATGCGGCTGGCTTCCTTATCAAAAATCCATTCTTCTTTGATCCTGATTTTTGCTACACTTTTGGGATTAAAACTAGCCCTTGTAACAACATACCGGATCACTTTGCTCGGATCAGACGGATCAGTTTGGGCAACTGTATCGGCAGAACCTGTTGTTAATTGTTCAATTTCCGCCATCGACACCGGAGTTGTAAAACGATCATCTCCAAAAGCTGTTATATCACCACTTTTTATTGCTTTGAGTAACATTTCAACAAAAATCTGGCTGCCATTATCATCATGATCCTCATACCTGAAAACCTGGTTCATTTTTTCACGAAGATCTATTTCGCGCCAAACTTTTTCTGAGAAAAGGGCATCATCCCAACGAAGATGCTCATAAGGTAAGGGCGTTCTTTCCATCACGCTGCTCTTATCCGTAGCATTATCATTTCGCAATGATTTTTTTACAACAGAATCAGCAAGACCTGATGAGTCAACAACAATTGGAATATTGCCATAAGGATTATATCCTGAAGGCTGTTGATTGTTGTTTGTATTTTGCTGCTGATTCGGGTTTGTATTTGGCTGTGTAGTTGTGTTACCCCTCTTCTTTCCTGTGCGTTGCGCACCGGCATTTAACACAAGAGTAAAACCCACCAGCAAAAACAATCCAATTTTAATAATACTTTTCATCTTCTACTTATTTTAATGAATATAGTAAACAAGAGACGGCAATTTTTGCGTGCGGCCGTCCGGACCTATAGCCCTGATATCGTCAATAGTAACAGTTCTTCCAGGGGCGAGGCCTTTTATCATTCCCAAAGCTTTAGGGCTCCAAAGATTGCCTGTACAAGGCGCTTCTTCAATATCACCTTCGGCATTGTCGGCAGTAAGGGTAAAGCTTACCACTGAATATTTTAATTCAAAAGGAAAATCTTTTATATAAGCACCAACACCAGTTTGAACGCGGAATTGACCCACGGTCATATTATCACCGCTTTCAGCGCCACCTACTGTAGCAACTGGTCTTGGTATTGTTCTGACACGGAATTGTGATTTACCAGCAAGTTTGTTGTTCACAGAAACTGCGATGAAGCATTCATCCGTAACACTATTAACCCGGGCAATATAATGGCCACCGCCAAGGTCTTTCATATTTCCATTACCACCGGTAATTGAAACCTGTTGTTGTTCACTTCCACCGCCTGTGGTAGAAATAGAAATAGGATTATCTACTCCGATGTAAAGAACATTCATTTTGTCTAAAGCTATAGATGCGGCTGCCTGTCCAACTGTATATTCAATTGCTCTCGGTATTGTTTGCATTTTCCCGTCTTGATCCTTAAAGGTGACACTCACATTAACAACATGCTTGCCAAGAGTATTTGCAGCAGTTACCTTACGATGTGCCGCACCATCACTCTCCAAAGCAACATTTTGTCCATCAATGATAACAGTGGGTTGAGCAGCTCTACTAAACGCTCCCACACCAGCAGTGATTTGCATTTCATCACCCGGCATTACATAGCTTGAATTAGTTTCAGCAAATGCCGCGTAAGTATCGTATCTAACTATTACTTCTCCTACCTTGTTATGACAATAAGCCACAACCCTGTTTTCAGAAGTTTTTATATCCATTTGAAAACAGGGTTGTGGCTTATTGTCAT
>Ga0193726_1001257_pt1 | contig 20715 bp, 20 predicted proteins | sample H2c1metaG_FD_144928 | JGI IMG/M metagenome (GOLD analysis project Ga0193726, IMG submission 144928) | Soil microbial communities from a riparian zone of the East river system, Colorado, United States - H2c1 | ecosystem: Environmental > Terrestrial > Soil > Riparian zone | place: USA: East River... | reverse complement strand
ACCGAGAAGCTTGCCGGCAAGCGCGTGATCGAGGCGAAGGGCCTGGTCGTCGCGCCCGGCTTCATCGACCTGCACGAACACGGACAGGATGCTGCGAGCGGCAGGCTGAAGGCGTTCGACGGCGTCACGACTGCGCTGGAAATGGAAATCGGCGTGCCGGACGTCGCTGCCTTCCTGCAAAAGAAGAACGGCAACTCACTGATCAATTACGGCACCACCGCAAGCCATCTCGCGGCGCGCGCCCTGGTGTTCGGCGAGCCCATCCATGATCCGGCCATTCTTCCGCAGTCCGGGGCCGCCACCAACCAAGCGGCCACACCGGAACAGATACGGAAGATGGAAGAGCACCTGCAGCAGGAGCTGGATGCCGGGGCGCTCGGCATCGGTTTAGGGCTTCAATACGCCCCGGGCGCCAGCCGTCTCGAAGTTATCGATATCTTTCGCGTGGCCGCCTCGCGCCGCGTGCCCGTATTCACGCATGTGCGCAGCTTTGGGCGGCTGGAGCCGGGTTCCAGCATCGAGGCCATCAGCGAGGTCATCGGCGCCGCCGCCATTTCCGGCGCCTCATTGCACATCGTGCACATCAACAGCAGCTGCAACAAGGACGGCCTCGAGTGCGTCTCGCTGGTTGCGGGCGCGCGCGCCCGCGGACTCGACGTCACTACGGAAGCATATCCCTACATCGCCGGCATGACTGCGATCAACTCGGCGCTGTTCAATCCGGGGTGGAAGGAAAAGCTCGGCGTGGATTACGACGCCCTACAGCTTCCCGACACCGGCGAGAAGCTTACGAAAGAACGCTTCGATGTGCTGCACGCCGCGCCCGGCAATATGGCGGTGCTGCTTTTCACCAATACCCAGGAAATGGTGGACGCCGTCATCGCCGAACCTCTGGTCATGATCGCGAGCGACGGAGCCGACGGTCATCCACGCAACGCCGGCACGTACTCGCGCATCCTGGCGCGCTATGTGCGCGAGCGCGGCAGCATCACCTTGATGGATGCCATCCGTAAGATGGCGCTCATGCCGGCTCAACGTCTGGAGAAGTCGACGCCGGCAGCGCGCCGCAAGGGCCGCCTGCAAGAAGGCGCGGATGCCGACATTGTGGTATTCGATCCGCGCACCGCGGTGGATCACGCCACCTTTGCCGCGCCGCGGGAGCCGAGCACGGGCATGCAGTTCGTGATCGTCGGCGGGAGTGTTCTCATCGACCAGGGCAAGCTTCTAGCGGGGACGTTCCCGGGCAAGGCCTTGGTTCGCGCTATCCGGGGAAGTACAGATAGTGATCGATGATCAGCGCGGCGAACAGCAGCATCAGATACGTGATGGAAAATCGGAATGTGCGGATCGGTAGCTCGGGCCGCGTGCCATTGTTGAGTGCCATCACGAAGTAGAGGAAGCGCGCGTTCAGTCCGATTGCCGCTGCCAGGTAGATCAGCCCGCTCATGCCGGTGAGGTAGGGCAGCAGCGTGGTCAAGATCAGCAGAATCGTATAGAGCACGATTTGCAGGCGGGTGTAAGGCACGCCGTGGGTCACCGGCAGCATGGGAATCCCGACTTTCGCGTAGTCATCGCGCCGGGCGATCGCGAGCGCCCAGAAATGCGGCGGCGTCCACGTGAACACGATCAAAAACAGCACCAACGCATTCGGATCGATGGTGTTGGTGACCGCGGCCCAACCGAGCACCGGAGGTGCGGCGCCTGCAGCGCCGCCGATGACGATGTTCTGGGGAGTGGCGCGTTTCAACCACATCGTGTACACGATCGCGTAGCCGATCAACGAGCAGAATGTCAGCACCGCGGTCAGTGAGTTGACGCCCAGTCCCAAGATCAACATGGAGGCGCTGCCCAGTGCGACGGCAAAGGCGATGGCGTGACTTTCCTGCATGTGCCCGGTGGGCAGCGGCCGGCGCCGGGTGCGGTTCATTTGTGCGTCGATGCGCCGATCCAAAATATGGTTGAACGCGGCGGCGGAGCCTGAGGCCATGGCAATGCCGAGAGAGCCATAAATCAGAGCGTGCAGGGGTATCCAACCCGGCGATGCCAGCACCATGCCGACGACCGCGGTGAACACGATGAGCAAGCTCACTTTGGGCTTGGTGAGTTCCAGATAGTCCCGCCAGCCGGCATGCACGGCGGCGACAATGGGAGGGCTATCGGGGACGGTGGACATCGCGCAAGGGTATCACGCCGATCGCGGACTCCGGCCAAAGCAGCCGCAGCAAGCTGACCATGCACAACACCAGCAAAGCGGCCCCGGCATTGTGTAACGTGGCCGCGGCGATGGGCATGCCGAGATGCACCATGGTGATGCCGATGCTGACCTGCAGCAGCACCGCCCCAGCCAATAAGCCGCCCATCATTTTCAAGCGCCGGCTGCGCGCATGCGCAACGCTCAAGACGCCGAGCAGCAACAGCGTCGAGCCGGCGAGCAGCGCGCCGATCCGATGGGTGACATGTATGGCAATGCGCGCAGGATTCGCCAGCACACCGCCGGTGTAGTCGATGTCCAGTCCGCGCCACAGCACGAAGGCGTCGCGAAAGTCCATGGGGGGCCACCAAGACTGCTGGCAAGTCGGGAAATCCGGGCAGGCGACCGCCGCGTAGTTGGTGCTGGTCCAACCGCCAAGCGCGATCTGCAGCAGCAGCGCGGCAGCTCCTATGAGAGCCAACTTGCGTAATCCCAATTCGGCTGCCGACAGATCGCGGCGCTGCGGTGTCAGCGACAGCCACCAGAGGATGCCCAACGTACCGAGTCCCCCCAGCAGGTGAGCCGTCACGATCAGGGGCTTCAGCAGCAAAGTGACCGTCAAGGCGCCGAGCGCGCCCTGCGCGCACACCAAAACGAAAAGAAGCGCGACGGCAAGCAGCGGTTGACCGCGGCTCTTTCGATTCCACACCGCCCAAGCCAGCAGACCCGCAATGACGAGTCCCAGGGTGCTGGCGAAATAGCGATGAATCATTTCGTGGATGGCTTTGCTGAAATTGTGGTCCGCATGCGGATAGATGTGTCCGTAGCAACCCGGCCAGTCCGGACATCCCAAGCCCGCGTCGGTCAGCCGAACCCAGGCACCGAGCACGACCACCGTCGCGGCCAGCGAGGCGCCCGCCAGTGCAAGCCTTCGAAACCAGAGCAGGCGTCTTTGCGGATCCACGCTCAGGCTCCTAGCCGATGGAGGACAGGCGCAGCAGGCGCTTCATGTCCTCGAGCATGCCCTTGGGCTTGGCGTCAGGGGCGTAGAACATCATGGCGTTGCCCAAAGGGTCGATGAGGTATACGCGGTGAGCATTGATCGCGTCGGCTCGCATGGGCAGCAGCGCGAGCAGCGCGTCGTCTGCCGAACTTGCGCGAATCACGGTGAGATCCGGATGGGCCGCCTTGAGTTCCGGCAGGTCGCAGCAATCGGCGTCGCCGATGAACACGCGCTGCACACGGTTCATCTCGCGGTCGAGCGCGAGACGCACCTGCCGTGTGTCGTAGAGATGCCGGCGGCATTCATCGTCGCACGGCCCGCGCTGCACATATAAAAAAGTCCATTTGCCCTTCAGAAATTGCGGGTCGGTGCGGCGTTCGCTCGATAGCAGGGGCAACGCCAGCGCCGGCAGCGGCCGCGCGGGCTGGATCAGCTCTCCGGCGTTGACGCGCCCGCCGGGGTGCCACAACTTGCCGTAGTACAAATAGAACGACAGGCCGAGAGGCGCGAAAAACATCAGCGCCACACCGATCAAAATGCGGCGCTGCTTTGGGTTACGCGTGTGCGCAGCGGGTTGTGTCACGCGGCTGCCTCCCGGCCGCGCCGTATGTTGGTCACGATATAAATGACTGCCAGCGCCAGCGCCAGTCCGAACCACTGCACCGCGTAGCCGATGTGCCGCACGGGCGGAAATCCCGGCGGCGCCCAACTGCGGGCGTAGCCATCGGGTTCGGCGGCATCGAGCAGAATCAAGTCCGCGGCGGAAGCCCAGGAAGATTCCTCGAGCAGCCGCGCGAGTTCGGCGCGCGTCGGAAAATTGGCCACCACGGGATAAGGCGGCGCCAGCGGCGCGGCGGTGCCCATGTGTATGCCGGGACTCGGCAAATTGTCCGCGCGGCCGCGAATTCGCCGCAGGTCGGAGGCGACGGGAATGGCCGGCCGCTCGGCGCGGCTCGCGCCGAAGGGCACCCAACCCCGGTTGACCAGCAGCCAACCGCCGCCTTGCAACGCGAAAGGAGTGATCACGAAATAGCCGGCGCGTTCGGCGTTGAACATGTTGTCGATGAGGATTTGGCGGGTGGCGTCGTAGCGTCCGCGCGCCTCGACTTGGCTGTAGCGCGGAACTTGCAGAGTCTCGGCGTCGATCGGACGCACGGCATCGCTGCCCGCCGCGAAAGCGGCGTACAGCACGCGCTTTTCCGCGGCTCGGTGCAATTGCCAACGCCCCAACGAAACCAGCATGACGATCAGGCCGATCGTCAGCAGCGTCGTGAAAGGCCGCGGCGCGAAGCTGCGGTTACCGAATTTGATGGGCACGATATACTGCGGGCAATGGCATTCAAGTACCTCATCCTCGCGATGCTCGTGCTGATCCTGATCAGCTTGGGCAAGGCGCTGTTCCACTTGTCGAGCACCCGTGAAGAGGACGGGAAAAAAATGGTCGCAGCGCTCGCCTGGCGCATCGGACTTTCGGTGGCGCTGTTCGTGCTGCTGATCGTCGCCTATTACAGCGGCTGGATCGAGCCTCTACACCTGACCCGTCACAGCCAGTAGACGAAGAAGAACAGGCCGAGCCACACCACGTCGACGAAGTGCCAATACCAGGCGACGGCTTCGAAGCCGAAGTGTCTTTGCGGCGTGAAGTGGCCCTTCAGCACTCTGAACCAGATCACCGTCAGCATGATGGCGCCCACGGTGACATGCAGGCCGTGAAAGCCGGTGAGCATGAAGAACGTCGAGCCGTAGATGCCGGTGCCGAGCTGCAAGCCAAGCTCGGTATAGGCCTCGTGATACTCCGTCGCCTGCAACGCGACGAACGAGAAGCCGAGTATGAAAGTCAACGCCAGGAAGATCTTCAGGCGCAACCGATGACCGGTGATCAATGCATGGTGGGCGATCGTGACCGTGACGCTGCTCGACAACAGAATGGCGGTGTTGACCACCGGCAAGCCGAGCGCCGGCACTGTCTCGAACGTGCCGTTGGCGCGCGGTCCCAAGGAAGCGGGTCCGTTGGTCGGCCAGTCGCCGCCGTAGCCATTCCACAGCAGCAACTTGCTGAAAATCTTCACGCCGTCGCCGGACAACCAGGGCACGGCCAGATTGCGCACATAAAACAGGGCGCCGAAGAAAGCCGCGAAGAACATGACCTCGGAGAAGATGAACCACATCATTCCCATGCGGAATGAGCGGTCCACCTGCATGTTGTAAATGCCCTTCTGATTCTCACCGATGACGGTGTGGAACCAAAAAATAAACGTCAGCGCCAGCATCGTGAAGCCGGGCAGCAAAAACCAGGCGGGCAGCCAATCGTTGAGCGTGACGATGGCGCCGGACATCAGCGTGAACAAAGTGACCGATCCGAAGATCGCCAGCGGGCTGCCGTGCGGGATGTAGTAGTGGTCTGCTTCCGTGTGCGCTTGCGCCATATTCAAAGTCTCTAACGGTTTAGGAACGACAATAGTTTAACGGCTGTATTCAACGCTGTGTTGTGGATTGCGTCGTATCGTAGAAAGTATAGGCCAACGTCAGCCTGTCGACGTTCGCCGGCAGCTGCGGGTCCACTATGAACCGCACCGGCATGTCGCGGCCCTCGCCCACGGCGAACTTCTGCGGCGTGAAGCAAAAGCATTCGGTCTTGTGAAAATATTGCGCCGTGCCGGTGGGAGAGATGCTGGGCACCGCCTGGGCAATCGAGGCCACCGAGGTCAAATTTTTCGCATAGAACTCGGTCTCGTACAGTTTGCCCGGATGGACGCGCATGGAGCCTACCTTGGGCTTGAATTCGTAGCTGCCGACCGAGGCAGGCGAGGCGACGAACTCGACCGTGATCTCGCGGTTTGGATCGACCGCCTCTCTGGCCACGGCGGGCCCATCCTTGGCCTCGGCGTTGCCGATGCCGACCGCGCGGCAAAACACGTCGTACAAGGGTATCAGCGCCCAACCGAATGCAAAGCTGCAGGCGGTCATGATGACCAGTGCCCAGACCAGCTTGCGATTGGCGTGCTTGAGATCCATCAATGGTGGCTGCGAAAGACCAACAGCGCGATGAATCCGCAATAAAACGCCAGCGCCACGGTCGCCAGGCCGAGAGCGGCATTGCGAATCCGCAGCCGCCGCGAGTCTTGCGACGCGCTCACTTGATTTCAGGCGCCGTGGTGAAACTGTGATATGGCGCGGGCGAAGGCAACGTCCACTCCAAGCCGTTGGGGCGTGCGTCGTCCCACACCATCGCGCTCGCCTTTTTGCCGCCGCGCATGCATTGGATTACGACCACCGCGAACAGAATCTGCGACAGGCCGAATCCGAAGCCGCCGATCGAGGAAACCATGTTCCAGTCGGTGAATTGCACGGCGTAATCGGGAATACGCCGCGGCATGCCGGCGAGTCCGAGAAAGTGTTGGGGGAAGAACAGCACATTGACGAAAATGGTGGAGAGCCAGAAGTGCCACTTGGCCAGAGTCATGTTGTACATGTGGCCGGTCCACTTCGGGATCCAGTAATACACCGCGCCCATGATGGCGAAGATGGCGCCGGGCACCAGCACGTAGTGGAAGTGCGCCACCACGAAGTAGGTTTGGTTGTATTGGAAATCGACCGGAACGATGGCGAGCATGACGCCGGAGAATCCGCCGATGGTGAACAGGAACAAGAACGACAGCGCGAACAGCATGGGCGGTTCGAAGGTCAGCGACCCGCGCCACAGAGTCGCGGTCCAGTTGAACACCTTCACGCCCGTCGGCACCGCAATCAACATCGTGGACATCATGTAGAACAATTGCGCGGCAACCGGCATGCCGTCGACGAACATGTGGTGTCCCCAGACGATGAACGACAGAAAGGCGATCGAGGCGATGGCGTAAATCATGGAGGTCGCGCCGAACAGAGGCTTGCGCGCGAAGGTGGGCAGGATTTCCGAGATGATGCCGAAGGCCGGCAAAATCATGATGTACACCTCGGGATGTCCGAAGAACCAGAATATGTGTTCGAACATCACCGGATCGCCGCCGCCCGCCGCATTGAAGAAACTGGTCTTGAAGAAGTGATCGGTCAACAACATGGTGACCGCGCCGGCCAGCACCGGCATCACGGCGATCAGCAGGTAGGCGGTGATGAGCCAGGACCAGCAGAACAGGGGCATCTTGAGCAAATTCATGCCCGGCGCGCGCATGTTCATGATGGTGACGATGACGTTGATCGCGCCCATGATCGAGGAGGCGCCCATCATGTGAATGGCGAAGATCAACATCGGAAAGCTGTCGCCGGTTTGCAGCGACAGCGGCGGATACAGCGTCCAGCCCGCCGCGGCCATGCCGCCCGGCACGAACATGGTGGACAGCAGCAGCGTGAAGGCGAAAGGCAGAATCCAGAAGCTGAAATTGTTCATGCGCGGCAGCGCCATGTCCGGCGCGCCGATCTGCATGGGGATCATCCAGTTCGCCAATCCCACGAAGGCCGGCATGACCGCGCCGAAAATCATGATCAGTGCGTGATTGGTGGTCATTTGATTGAAAAATACCGGATCCATGAGCTGCAGGCCGGGCTTGAAGAGCTCGGCGCGTATCAGCATGGCCATCGAGCCGCCGATGAAAAACATGATCAGGCTGAACACCAGGTACATCGTGCCGATGTCCTTGTGGTTCGTGGCGAAGAGCCAGCGCTTGATGCCGGTGGCCGGGCCGTCGTGGTGGTCGTGATCTGAATCCTGCGCGGTGTTGCTCGCGTGAACATTGGCCATGGTCGGATAGCTCTCTTGAATAATGACTGGATTAATGGGTCAAGGCTTGCGCGGTAGCGGGAGGCGCCGCAGCCGGCGGAGCCGTGGTCTCGGCCGCTGCGGGCGCGGCGCCCGGCGCCGGCAATGCAGCCTGCTTCGCGGCGGCTTTCTGCTCGGCCACCCATTTCTTGAAATCGTCCGGGGTGCGGACATCGACGACGATGGGCATGAAGCCGTGATCGCGGCCGCAGAGCGCGGCGCATTGCCCGCGATAAATTCCTTCCTTGCCCGGATCGACCTTGAACCACAATTCATTGACGAATCCCGGGATGGCAGCACGCTTGGCGCCGAAGTCGGGCACCCACCAGGCGTGAATGACATCCTGCGAGGTCAGGAGCAGCCGCACTTTGGTGCCGCTGGGAATGACCAAGGGCTTGTCGACTTCCAGCAGATAGTTGGGCACCGAATTCGGATCGATGCCGGAATTCACCTGGCGCGCGAAATTCGAGTCGCGCGCCAGGGTCGAGAAGAAATCCACGCCCTCCGCCGCGTCCATGTAGTTGTATTCCCACTTCCACTGATAGCCCGTCACGCGGATGGACAATTCGGAATTGCGGGTGTCTTCTTGTTTGAGAATCAGGTCGGCGGCGGGTACCGCCATGACCACCAGAATGAGCACGGGAATGATGGTCCAGATGATCTCCACTTTGGTGCTGTGGAGCATATTGGTGTCCGCAACCGCGCCCTGCGATTGGCGGAATTTCACCAACGTATAAATCATCGCGCCGAATACGACGACGGCGATGCCGACGCAAATCCAAAACACGACCATGTGCAGGTGATACATATCGCGCGCCAGATCGGTCACACCCGTCGGCAAGTTGTATCCGTTGGAGGTATTGGCGCCGGCGTTGGCCGCAAGCCCAAGCGCGGCCAGGCAAAGCGCCCCCGCCGAGAGCTTTCGCGGCCGAGAAGTGCTGTGATCGATACTGCCTCTGGTGACTCTCATCTTAAACGGATCCCCTATTTCGCGACTTCGAGCGGCGGCGATTCATTCATGCCGCCGACTAATCTGCCTAAACGCTGTGCCAAAACGCGGCGATCTTCCTCAGTCAGGAAGCTGCCGACCTCATATGCCCGCCCATGACTCTCAATCGTCAGGCGGCTCGACCCAAGGCGCCGCGGCGGACTGCGAAGTTTAACCTTCGCCCAATGCCTCGCAAACTCTTGTTTTGCCTCGCCGTGCCGCGACCTGGTCACCAAGCTGATCCTCGAATCGGTGATTAACACGATTTGGCTGTAATTTCGCCGCCGCATGCTGGCGTGCAAGGCTATCCCAAGGGCCAGCATCTCCAAAGCCCAAAACAGCAATATCGGCCAAAATCCCTGTAGCACGAAGAATAGTGCAAAGCTCAGGGAAAACAGGCAAGTAGCTCCAAAAAAAAGCCGCGCGCCTAAGATTGTGAGCGAACAATTTGGCGCGAGCGTGATGCGCTGTTCCATGGCGCGAAGGATAGCGTAAGGCCGGGTGCCTTAGGCATCGGCTGGCGCCCTATTTGCCGGGTCGTCTATCTATCCCGACGCGCCCGCAATTCCCGTTTCAGTTCTTCAAGAGACACGCTCACCGGTTCCCCGGGGTCAAGCCGCGCGGCCTGCGCGGGCACCCATGCATGCGCAAACACCACTTCGTACGTGGCGGGGAGGCGTCCATCCTGCCGGAAGGGCTCGTAGGCTGACTGCATCGCCGCGAACTTGCGCGGACTGGTGAGGCCTTTCATGCGTCCGGCTGCCGCGTTGTGCGCGCCCGTGGCTTTCAGATCCTCGGCCACTTTGCGCGCGTCCAGGTAGCGCAACGTAAACCGCTCGACGTCGAGCACCGGCGCAGAAAAGCCCGCTCGCACCAAGGCATCTCCCAGGTCGTGCATGTCGATGAATTGGTGCACGTGAATATGCGAGTCGACTTGCCTCCAGGCGATGCGCAACTCGCGCAGCGTGTCCGGACCCAAGGCGCTGAACGCGAGCAGGCCCTTGGGCGCCAGCACCCTGCGAAACTCGGCGAACACCGCATCAGGATCGCACCACTGCAGCATCAGATTGCTCACGATCAAATCGACGCTGGCATCGCCCAGGGGCAAAAGCCCGGCGTCCGCCCGCAACCGCTCAAAGGGGCGCAGCCACGAGCGTTGCTTGCCGGCGGCGAGCAACATTTGACTCGAGAAATCCAAGGCAACTACCAGGGCTTGGGGGTAGCGGCGCTTCAGCGCGCGGCTGCCGTGGCCGGTGCCGGCTCCGGCGTCGAGGACGATGCGCGGCTCGAGCGTGGTCAATCCCAGCCGTTCCAGCAAGTTTTCCCTGACCTCGCCGTGCAGGACTGCGGCGCCGTCGTAGGTTTTCGCCGCGCGGTCGAAGGAGCGTCTGGCCCAGCTGGATTCAAGGGCGTACGCGCCGATTTCATCGCTCATAAGCGATTAAGATGCCACAGGTGCCCCTGCCGCGTCAGAGATAGAAGCGGCGGCGCGCGCGGGTTCGGCAACGATTTTCAAGCGCCGAAACAGCCCCAGATCGTGCTCGGTATCGGGATTTCCCGTGGTGAGCAGTCGCTCACCGTAGAAGATGGAATTCGCACCGGCCATGAAACACAGGGCCTGCAGCTCATCGCTCATCTGCGCTCGTCCCGCAGAGAGCCGAACATGACTCAGCGGCATGAGAATGCGCGCGACCGCAATCGTCCTCACAAAGTCGAACGGGTCGAGCGATTCAGCCTCTGCCAGCGGAGTACCCGCGACGCGCACCAACTGATTGATGGGCACGCTCTGCGGATGCTCCGGCAGGGTGGCGAGCGTATGCAGCAGCTCAACCCGGTCCTGCGGCTTCTCGCCCATGCCGACGATGCCGCCGCAGCAGACATTGATGCCGGCTTCACGCACCGCCTGCAGAGTGTCCAGACGATCCTGGTAGGTTCGGGTGCTGATGATTTCCTGGTAGTAGCGGGCCGAGGTATCCAGATTGTGGTTGTAGAAATCCAGGCCGGCTTCCTTGAGCTCGAGTGCTTGGGCGGGGGTGAGCATGCCGAGCGTGGCGCAAGTTTCGAGTCCCAACGACTTCACGGCGCCGATCATCGCGACAACTTTGCGCAGATCCTTGGGTTTAGGCGAGCGATACGCGGCACCCATGCAGAAGCGCGTAGCTCCCGAATCTCGAGCGGCGCGGGCGCGGACGGCGACGTCCTGAAGTTCCAAGAGCTCGGATGCTTCGAGGCCGGTATCGAAGCGCACGCTTTGCGGGCAGTAAGCGCAGTCCTCCGGACAGGCGCCCGTCTTGATGCTGAGCAGTGTGCTGATTTGGACCGTGTTGTGTGCTTGAGAGGCGCGATGCACCTCTTGCGCTCTGAATACTAAGTCCATGAAAGGTAAGTCAAAAAGCGCCGCCACCTCGGCGATCGACCAGTCGTTGCGTAAACCCACGGACACCTCCTTCAGCGCATTCAAGTATTCGATGGCAGCCGCGCCTAGTCAACCCATCGAGAGGCTCGTGGTTTACCAGAAGGGACTTAAGGGTTTGCCTATAGAATTCCTCCGTCCCTAAAACAAGACTGGAGTCCGATGAATTCCAACGAGTTGCGCCGGCTCGATCGCGGCGATGGCGCTTTGCAGTACGCGATCGCCGGTGACGGCGATCCGGTGGTGTTCATCCATGGATTTGGGCTCGATTCCGAGATGTGGGCGCCGCAATGGCCGGTGTTTGCCGAGCGGTATCGGACCATCCGCTATGACCTGCGCGGCTATGGGCGCTCGAGCATGCCTGAAGGCCCCTACTCCCACGTGGAGGACTTGCTGGCATTGATCGATTTCCTGGGGTGCGGCCCTGCGCATCTGGTCGGATTGTCGATGGGCGGCCGCTATGCGCTGCGCGCCGCGCAAGCTGCGCCCGCAGCAGTGCGTTCGCTCACTTTGGCAGACACGGCGCTCGATGGGCACGCGTGGAGCGAAGACTGGTTGCGGCGCTGGCGGCAGATGACCGATGCGGCCAAGGCCGGCGACATCGCCGCCGCGAGACAACACTGGCTCGAGCATGCGCTGTTTGAGCCCGCGCTCGAGCAGCCTAAGGCCGCGGCCGCCCTGGAAACAATGATCGCGCGCTATTCGGGCTGGCACTGGCGGCAACGCGATCCGGACTTGGGACCCGCCAAACCCATCGCGGACGTGCTGCCGGGGATATCCATTCCAACATTGATGATCATCGGCGAACGCGACCTTCCGGACTTTCAGACAATTGCGCAGCGCGTGGCGCAGGACATGCCGAATGTTGAATTGCGCACGATCCCGGGAGCCGGACACATGAGCAATCTGGAAGCGCCGCGGGAATTCAACCGGCTGGTGCTGGAACATTTGCGACGTCACTGAACGGGTTGCCGCGGCCGACGCCGGCGAAGCGTGCCGCGCGGCTAGCGGTTGAACTGGTACTCGAGCGCCAATCCGATAAACACCGACATGCCGAAATAATTGTTGTTGAGGAAGGCGCGAAAGCAGCCGTCGCGTTCTCTCGCTCGGATCAGCCAAAGTTGATAGATAAAAAACAGGGCGCCCGCGATCAGGCCGGAGTTGTACCAGACGCCGGCGCGAATGGTCTTTCCGACCAGGTACAGCGTCGCCAGCGTCATGACCTGCAGAACGAAAATGATGTGACGATCCGAATCGCCGAACAGGATCGCGGTCGAACGCACGCCTATTTTGATGTCGTCATTGCGGTCCACCATGGCGTACATCGTGTCATAGACGGTTACCCACAAGACGTTGGCGAGCAGCAGCAGCCAGGCTACCCTCGGCACGAACTCGAGTTGCGCGGCGAATGCCATGGGAATTCCCGCGCCGAAAGCCAGGCCCAGGTACATCTGCGGCACCGACAGGAATCGTTTCACGAAGGGATACGTGACCGCGATGAACGCTCCCACCACCGCGCACAGCAAGGTGAGCCGATTCAATTGCAACGCCAGCAGCAGCGCCGCAAGCGCGAGGATGGCGAACAGCACCAAGGCCTCGAGCGCTGAGAGACGTCCGGCTGCCAAGGGCCGATCCTTGGTGCGCTCTACGTGCGGATCGAAGCTGCGGTCGGCGTAATCGTTGATGGCGCAACCGGCCGAACGCATGAGCACGGTTCCGGCCACGAAGATGATGAAGATCTGCGGCTTCGGCTGGCCGCGGCTCGCAATCCATAACGCCCAGAGCGTCGGCCATAGCAGCAGCCAAATGCCGATGGGGCGATCGAGGCGCGTGAGACGGACATAGTCGTGCACCGTGCCGAGAATTTTCGGCAGCTCATCGGTGGTCCAAGGATGAAAACGGATGCGATACGCATACCAGCGCAATCGCGCCATGATCATCTGCGCCAGCTCATCGCCGTTGCGTGGCAGTCGCACGAGGCTCCTAAACGCGGCCCATGGCGGGCAGGAACAGCTCTTGGGTCAGGAGCGGCGCGCCGCGCAAAGTAATCCGCGCGCGGCGCGCCCAAAGTCCGGCGGGCTTGATCTCGGCATCGCGCAACGCACGCGCGGTGACGGCCTCTTCCGTCGGCAGCCAGGCGTACTCGTAAGAACTTCGCTCGATGCCCGACAGTTCGTTCAAAGTCTCCCCCAATGCCGAATCGCCGAGTTCCGCGAGCCAGGGATGCACGCAGAGCGTCGAGTCCGGGACGATGGTCTGACCGAACACCCAGACGTAATCGCCGCAATACATTTCGACATCCCTGAACAGACCCGCGTTGTCCTCGCTGCGCAGCGCCGCCTTGTGCGAGGCGCTCAGAAGGCCGGTCCACTGGTCCACGAGCCGCAAGGCGAAGCGCTCGCCGCAGGCTTGCCGAAGGCGCACCGTCAGCAATCCCTTGCCGATGAGCCAGGGGCGCAATTGCGCGTCCATGGACAACTGTCCCAAGCGCTCTTGGGGTTGCCACTGAATGGATTCGATCGGACGTACGCTGCCACGAGTCATCCGCGCGATTCTACCCCACGCGGCCGTATTGCTCTGCATGTCCCACCCAGCGCCGGATGAGCGGGGCGACGTTCTTGGGCCAGTCGCGCAGCAACGATTCCGCGGCGATCTGCACCCTCGGCAGTAAATCGGCATCGCGCAACAAATCGGCAACGCGCATTTGCGCGAGTCCCGTCTGGCGGGTTCCCAATAATTCACCGGGACCGCGCAGTTCCAGGTCGTGCCGCGCGACTTCGAAGCCATCGTTGGTATCGCGCATGACGCCGAGACGCCGCCGCGCCATCTGCGATAAAGGCGCGCGATACATCAGCAGACAGGAGCTTGCATGTTGTCCGCGCCCGACGCGGCCGCGCAGCTGATGCAGCTGCGCCAGTCCCAAACGCTCGGCGTTTTCGATCACCATGAGCGTGGCATTCGGCACATCCACGCCCACTTCGATGACCGTGGTTGCAACCAGGAGTTGGATCTGCCCCTCCTTGAAGCGGCGCATCGTGCCTTCTTTGGCTTGCGGCGGCATGCGGCCATGAACCAGGCCTACCTTGAGTTCCGGCAGCGCGGCGGCCAGGGCGGCGGCGGTTTCCTCGGCAGCCTGATAGGGCATCTCCTCCGATTCGTCGATGAGCGGGCAGACCCAATAGGCTTGCCTGCCTTCCAGGCACGCGGTACGGATTCGCTGCACCACTTCCTCGCGCCGCGTCTCGGCCAGCACAACGGTCTTCACCGGGGTGCGCCCGGGCGGCAGTTCGTCGATCACTGAGACATCGAGATCTGCATAGGCCGTCATCGCCAGCGTGCGCGGAATCGGCGTGGCGGTCATGATGAGTTGATGCGGCTGATGGCCGTCCGCCGAGCCTTTCTCGCGCAAGCTTAGGCGTTGATGTACGCCGAAGCGGTGTTGTTCATCGACGATGACCAGAGCCAGCGAGGAGAATTCGACGCTCTCCTGAAACAATGCATGAGTGCCGATGACCACGGCTGCGTGTCCCAAGCGAATGCCGTCGAGCACGGCGCCGCGCGCTTTGCCGGTCTGGCGTCCGCTCAACAAGGCGACGGCTACCCCTAAGGGCTCGAACCAACGGCGGAAGTTCTGCGCATGTTGATCGGCCAATAGTTCGGTGGGCGCCATCAGCGCAACTTGCCGCTGCATTTGAATCGCCTGGGTCGCCGCGAGCGCCGCGACCAGGGTCTTGCCGCAGCCCACATCGCCTTGCACCAAGCGCAGCATGGGTTTGGGCAGCTGCAGATCGGCTTCGATTTCCACCAGCACGCGCTGCTGCGCGGCCGTCATGCGATACGGCAGCGCCGCCAGAAAGCGGCTCTTGAGGTCTCCCGCCGCGCGCAACGGCCAGCCTGGATCGCTCTGGATGCGCCTGCGCAGCAGCTTCACCGACAATTGGTGCGCCAACAATTCCTCGAACGCCAGGCGCCGCTGCGCCGGATGACGGTAGCTCATCAGCAGATCGACCGGCGCATCGGTCGGCGGCCGATGCACATACAGCAACGCCTCGCGCAATGACGGCAGCTGCGAATCGGCCAGCACGGCCGGCGGCAGCCAATCCGTGGGGTCTTGGACGCCGGTCTGGTCCAACGCCAATTTGACCAGCAGGCGCAGCCGCCCCTGCGTCACACCCTCGGTCGCGGGATAAATCGGCGTGAGATGTTCTTCCGGCGGCTGCGGCGCATTCGGGTCGACGCGCCGATATTCCGGATGCACGAATTCCAAACCCTTCGGGCCGCGGCGGGCCTCGCCGAAGCAACGAATTCGCGCGCCTCGGCTCAAGCCTTGCTGCTGTTGCGCGGTGAAATAAAAAAATCGCAGCGTCAAAAATCCGGAGCCGTCGGCGATCCGGCACAACATCTGGCGGCGGCCGCGAAAAGCCACTTCCGTGAGCAGCACATCGCCTTCGACCGAGGCACGCTGCCCGGGACGCAGCTCGCCCAAGGGAACGATGCGAGTGCGATCTTCATAGCGCAGCGGCAATAGGAACAGCAGATCCTGGGTGGTTTCCACGCCCAAGGTGCGCAGTCGCGTGGCAAGCGACTCGCCGACGCCGCGCAATACGGTGACCGGCTTCGAGTCGATCACAGGGCGACGATGCACTCCACTTCGAACTGCGCGCCGCGCGGCAGCGACGCGACGCCGACCGCGGCGCGCGCGGGATACGGCTCGCGGAAGTATTCGGCCATGATTTTATTGACCAGCGCGAAGTGGGACAGATCGATCATGAAAATATTCGCCTTCACCACCTGGTCGAGCGTAGCGCCGCTTGCGACCACAATGGCTTTCAGATTGTCGAAGGCGCGGCGCACCTGAACCTCCATGTCGCCCGTCACCAATTCCTTGGTGGCGGGGTCCAGAGGAATCTGGCCGGAGACCCAGATGGTGTTGCCCACCCGGGCGGCTTGCGAGTAGGTGCCGATGGCGGCGGGTGCGTTCGGCGTCGAAATGATTTGTTTGCTCATGGTCTTCAAGGGTGTGAAAAATTTAAAGGCGTGAAAAGAAAAAAATCTGCAACGCGGCGCTCATGCGAGCGTGCGCGAGACCCGCTGCACATCCGGCATGCGCCTGACGGTGCGGATAACGCGCGCCAGATGCTTGCGGTCGCGCACCTGGACCTGGAACTTCAAAGACGAGCTGTTCACGTCGCGTTCTTCCAACGATACCTGATCGATGTTGGTTTCGGTTCCCGCGATGCTCGATGCGACCGCCGCCAGCACGCCGACCCGGTTGTTGATCTCCAGCTGGATTTCGGAACTAAACAAGCGGCCGCGCGTCGCTTCCCAGGCCACCGACAGCCATTTGTCCGGCTGCTTGCGGTACTCGGCGAGATTACCGCAGTTCTGCCGATGAATCATCACGCCGCGACCCGCGCTCAAGTAAGCCATGATGGGATCGTTCGGGATGGGAAAGCAGCAACGCGCGTAAGTCACGAGCAAGCCTTCCGTGCCGGCGATCATCAGCGGACCGCCGCTGTGCGCGGGGCCGTGTTCGCCGGCGGCGTTCGCGGGCTGCAGGCGCCGCGCGACCAGCGGCGCCAAGCGCTCGCCCAGGCCGATTTTTTCGTACAGCTCATTGGCATCGCGCAGATTGAGTTCCTTGACCACCGCGTCGATGTCGGCTGGGGGAATTTTCTTCAAGTTGAGCGAGAATTCCTCGAGCGCGAGGCTCAAGAGGCGGCGGCCCAATTCCAGCGCATCGCCCTTCTTGAGATTCTTGAGATATTGCCGAATGGCGGCGCGGGCCTTGGCTGTGACCAGAAAGGTGGACCAGGACGGGTTGGGCTTTGCGCCCTTCGCCGTGATGATCTCCACCGTCTGTCCGTTGCGCAGCGGTGTGCGCAATGGCACCAAGCGCCGATCAACTTTGGCGGCAACGCAGCGGTTGCCGACATCGGTGTGAATCGCATAGGCGAAGTCGACGGTGGTGGCGCCGGTCGGCAGGCGCAATATCTTGCCCTTGGGGGTGAAGACGTAGACCTTGTCGGGAAATAGGTCGACCTTGACGCTTTCCAGAAATTCTTCCGAGCTGCCGCCTTCTTGAATTTGCACCAGGCTGGCGAGCCACTCGCGCGCCCGATCGTGCTCCACGCCGCCGAAGGTGTCGCCCCCGGATTTGTACTTCCAGTGCGCCGCGATTCCCGATTCGGCCACGCGATGCATTTGCTCGGAGCGGATTTGCACCTCGATGGGCACGCCGTTCGGCCCGAACAATGTCGTATGCAGCGACTGATAGCCGTTGACGCGCGGAATGGCGATGTAATCCTTGAAGCGCCCGGGCATGGGCTTGTAGACGCTATGCACCAGTCCGAGCACGCGATAACAGACGTCCGCGTTGTCGACGATGATGCGAAAGCCGTAGACGTCGACCATCTCGTTGATGGAGATCTTCTTGTTCTGCATTTTCTTATAAATGCTGTACAAGTGCTTTTCGCGTCCCTCCACCGCGCCTTCGATTGCGGCCTTCTTGAGCGCGCCTTTGAAGGTCTCCGCGATCTTGCCGATGAACTCCTTTTGGTTGCCGCGGGCGCGCTTCAGTTCGCGCTCGAGAACCTTGTATCGATACGGATACAGCGCGCGAAAGCCCAGGTCCTCGAGCTCCAGTTTGACCGCGTACAGTCCCAGGCGCTCGGCGATGGGCGCGTAAATCTCGAGCGTTTCACGTGCGGTGCGCCGGCGCTTGACCGGCGGCATCGCGCCCAGGGTGCGCATGTTGTGCATGCGGTCGGCGAGCTTGACCATGATGACGCGGATATCGCGCACCATCGCCAGCAGCATTTTGCGGAAGCTCTCCGCCTGGGCTTCCTGGCGGTTCTTGAACTGAATCTGATCCAGCTTGCTGACGCCATCGACCAGTTCCGCGACGACCTGTCCGAAGATCGACGCGATCTCGGCCTTTGCCGTGGGAGTGTCCTCGATGACATCGTGGAGGATGGCGGCCACCAGCGTGTCGGCATCCAAGCGAAGATCCGCCAGGATGTCGGCAACCGCCACCGGGTGGGTGATGTACGGTTCGCCCGAGACGCGTTTTTGTCCCTGGTGCTTTTCCGCGCCGAAATCGTAGGCTTCGCGCACCCGCTCGACTTGAGCAGGCGATAGATAGGCTTCGAGTTTATCTAAGAGCTGACTGATCCCGGTGGATCGTCTTCCACCGGGCAAGAAACCGAGTATGGAAGACGCATAATCCATCGTCGCTCTTTAGAAAGGGCCGGCTGTAACTAGTCCCCAAGCCCGAGTTGCGGAGCACGGAAATCCGACGGCATGTCGAGCTCGCTCACCGGCGCAGGCGCCGGCTCTTCGGGCTCTTCCAACATTTCGAGGGTGATGTTTCCGGCGGCAATCTCGCGCAGCGCTACCACGGTCGGCTTGTCGTTTTCCCATTCCACGGTCGCTTCAGCGCCGTTAGCCAGGCGGCGGGCGCGCTTGGCGGCCAGCAACACGAGGTTGAATAGGTTGGGTTCATTTTGAAGGCAGTCTTCGACTGTAATACGCGCCATGCTTAAGGTTCCAATGGAGGGATGGAAATCATAGCAGAAATAGCCGCACCCTCGCCAGCCGCGAAAGGCGCGCGGCGCTGCAAAGTGCTGTTATTTCGGCAGTATTTCGCTGCTTTGATCAAGAATTGACCAGCGCCGCCGCCAATTGCACCACTTCGGACCGTTCCGCGATCAAGTGGCTGCCGCGCTGTTCGACGATGGACTGCAAATCGGCAAGCGCCTGCTCGAAACGATCGTTGATGACCACGTAGTCGAATTCGTTCCAATGACCCAGGTCGTCGGCGGCATCGCGCAGGCGCCGTTGAATCACGTCGGCGGAATCGGTGCTGCGCGCCTTGAGACGCTCCTCCAATGCCCGGCGCGACGGCGGCAATATGAATATGCTGCAGGCCTCCGGCAACCTGGCGCGCACCTGGCGGGCGCCCTGCCAGTCTATTTCCAGCAGGAGTTGCTCGCCGTTGGCCAGCGCCTCCTGGACCGTGCGCACCCCGGTGCCATAGCAATTGTCGAAAACCCGAGCGTGCTCCAGAAACTCCTGATTCGCGGCCATTTCTGCAAACCGCTCAGGCGTGACGAAGTGATAGTCGCGTCCGGGAATCTCGTTCGGCCGGGGCGGCCGCGTGGTGTAGGAGACCGAAAATTGGATGCGCGGCTCGCGCCCCATCAGGGCCTTTACCAAACTGGTTTTACCGGCGCCGGATGGCGCCGCGACTACGTAAAGGCGTCCTTGTGGCATCGATCGCTACGGGAGTTGGACACGGTTTGTCCAACTCCGAATCTAGCATATGCGTAGCGGCGAAGCGGTGGTCAGCGCGCGAAATGCGACGCCGGCTTGAACGGAATGTGCCCGGTGCCGCGCGGCTTGCCGCGGCGCGCGCCGATGGCCACGGCAGCGAATATCAGGGCAAAAGCCGCGTTCAAGAAAAACACGGCGGTGCCGGCACCATTGCCGAGCACGAGTTCGTCGAGAGAAACACCGAGCGACCCACGCACTGCAGATGCCGGATCGATCTCACTGGCCGAGGCGGGAGCGCTCAGCGCAGAAACTAATCCGACCAACGTAACCGCAGCCGGCACAACCGTGTGAAAATGTAGACGCATGGCAATCTCCTTTTATGCATCGCCTACCGAATAGATCGGATCGCAGCGGCAAAAAGGGACATTCACGATTGCAGAGTAAAGCTAAGTGGGGCGGTGCGGCGGACTGTCTGTCGGCCGAAAGCTGCCTTTCGTTGCGCGCAAGTCGAAGGATGAAAGTTGACGTCCCCATTCTCGACGAAGGCGGATTGGATCTCACGATAGGGCCTAGAGTCTGTTGAGCTCCGCGAACACCCAATCGTGCTCAATGCCCGCCTGTATCAGGATCCGCCTACCGTCACGGTCGCCGACGGCAAACTCCCAGTTGCGCAGCGTCGGCGAAATGCCTACGAAACTCACAGTGCCGTCATCGTTCTTGCGCGTGGCCATTGCGCTCTTCCAGCCGTCGACCAAGGCGAATTCCACGTTGCCTCGGGTTCGGTGTACGACCAGATCTCCCAATTCCCCGCTGCGATAATAGGAAGCCAGCTGTTTCACGGCACGAGGGTCGGCCGGAATCTGCAGTTGTTTGCGCTCCTGTTTGCGCTCGATATCCAATCGCTGTGCCGCGAACTCCAGTTGTTGATCAGCTTCGGGCCTACCACCGAAAATTTGTTCCAGCAGCTTGCGCATCAAGGAGGAAACCAAGACATTCCCCTGGTCTCCGTTGGTGAGGATCACGGTACCCACACCGTAGTCCGGCAACCAGATCATGTCCGCGTGGTAGCCCCAGACGTCGCCCCCGTGGTCAA
>Ga0193726_1001256_pt1 | contig 20715 bp, 13 predicted proteins | sample H2c1metaG_FD_144928 | JGI IMG/M metagenome (GOLD analysis project Ga0193726, IMG submission 144928) | Soil microbial communities from a riparian zone of the East river system, Colorado, United States - H2c1 | ecosystem: Environmental > Terrestrial > Soil > Riparian zone | place: USA: East River... | reverse complement strand
TGAGAGATCGGGCGACGTCACCGTCATCAATGGCGGCGACTTCAGCGTCGCGGCGACCATCCCAGTCGGCAAGCGGCCGCGCGGCATTCATGTGAGCCCCGACGGCAAGACTGTCTATGTGGCTTTGAGCGGCACGCCCATCGAGGCGCCGCCGCAGATTGACGCTCACGGTAATCCGGTATTCGAGAAGAAAAAGGCTGCTGACGATGATGACTCGAATGCCAACGCAGATAAGGCCGCCGATGGCATCGGCGTGCTCGAAGCCGCCACCAAGAAGCTGACCGGCAAGCTCAATGCGGGATCGGATCCTGAAGAGTTTGCCTTGAGCAAGGATGGTCGCCATATTTACATTTCAAACGAAGACACAAAAACGGCGAGTGTGATCAGCATTGCCGCGGCGAAGTTGGAACACATCATCCCGGTGGGCCAGGAACCGGAAGGAGTGACCACCACGCCTGACGGCAAGCAGTTTTACGTCACGTGCGAAGCCGGCGGCGACATTTATGTCGTGGATACGGCCAATTACTCGGCAGTGGGGCATTTCAAAGTTAACGGGCGGCCGCGCAGTGTGGCCTTTCTATCCACCGGCAGAATCGGGTTCATTCCCTCAGAATCTGCCGGCGAACTGAACGTCATCGATTCGGTGAATACCAAGGTGCTGAAGACCATTGCGCTGCCGCCAGGTTCCCGGCCCATGCGGGTTACATTGTCGCCCGATGAAAAGAGACTGTATGTGAGCAATGGACGGGCTGGGACGATTTCCGTGTTCGACACCCACAGCTATGATTTGCTCGACACGATCAAGGTGGGAACTCGTCCTTGGGGAATGGGGGTATCGCCTGACGGAAAATTTCTGTTCACGGCCAACGGACCTTCCAACGATGTATCCATCGTTGATCTTCATACGAACAAGGAGGTGAGCCGAGTCAAAGCCGGCTCGAGTCCCTGGGGTATCGCGATCACTTCCCGACAATAAATACTTGCTGCTCGGTGATGCTGCGAGTGAATCCTTCCTTGAAGGCGCGTGCGCGGAGCACCGCAGGACCGGTCAGTTTGATGGGCCCTTCATAGCTCATATCGGATGCGCCCGGTACGGTGCCGTCCAGGGTATAGCGTATGTCGGCGCCGGGTTCGCTCATCAGCTTGATCTCAACCGGTCCGGCGAACGTTCCACCGGCCGGCGAAATGACCGGCGGCGGCAACACCGGGCGTCCGGGCAGGCTGTTGATCCAATCCTTGAGCAGCTGCATGCCTTTTTGATCGATGGTTTCGCGCGCCAGCGGCGGCATTTTGATGTCACCTGTGGTGTTGGCGCGCATGTACACGATCGAGCGCCAAATATCGTGCGGCGAGATGACTCGCGGATGGTCGATGCCTTGATCGATCAACACCGGTCCATCGATCAGCGCCTGGCGGCTGAGCGGCGTGTCATAGCGCGCGTCGAAGTTGGCCACCGTGCCGCCCGGGCGGTGGCACTGCGAACAATTCGCATCGAGATAGGATCGCGCACGATCTTCGAGCGTCCGCGAGGCATCCTCGGGGGAGGCGAGCGCTGCAAAAGATCGCAAATCTTCGTCCTTGAACCCCGGCGCGAACAGGCCGAGATGACTCCAGGTGCGCAACTGGTTGTCGGAAACCCCTGAAGGGTATGTGAAGGACCGGTTCATTTGCCGCGTCTTTACGCCGAGCACGCCGCCGGCATTGGCCGTGTGGCAGGTCAGGCAATCTTGTCTGCTCGGGTAGTACCAGCTCTGCTGATGGACCTCTCCATTGGTCGATCGAATGGAAATGTCTTCCGTTTGACTACCCTCGAGCAAGTCGGCGTCACTGCCGTCCGCTCTCCATTTGTACACAACGCCGTAAACGCCGCCGGCGGAATCGCACACCAGCAGGCGCGTCTCGAGCCTGCGTTTGGGGCTCGCACCAGCGCCGTCCGTGGGTAAGTCAAAATTCTTCACGAATACGGTGCCCGGTGGGAAGCGCCACTCGCCGGCCGCCGAAAAAGCTATTTTCTCGTTCGGCAGGGCAATCCAGCGCGACTTATCGGCGCCATCGGACCAAAAAGCGACAACCAGATCGTAGGGAATCAGCTCCTTGCCCGGGATCCGCTTGGCTGTATCGCTGAAGACTCCGGTTTGCGAGAGAAGCACGGGAATCTTGCCGTCGGCACGCGGCGGCATTTGCAAGTACGGCTTCGCCGCCACCCGCGAAGCGAGACCATACGGCGCCGGCTGGCACGCGGCGAGGAACGCAAGGAGTGCCAGCGAGAGACTTGTTTTTGCCGCGATTTTCAAACGGTACGTGCTCATGGAGAGCTATATAGTAACGAATCAATCCATCGTGTGAGGCGTCTATGAAACCTGGCTTGCCCATCCTCTTGAGCGTCAACGGCGGATACGTCGATGCCGCCGGCTTCCTCGCGCTGCACGGATTGTTCACCACCCACGTCACGGGCAATTTTGTAACACTCGGCGCCGCGTTGGTGCTGGGAACCAGCGGCGCGCTGGCAAAGCTGCTGGCGCTGCCGATGTTCTGCATCGTCGTGCTGGGGGTGCGGCTCCTCAGCGTAGCCTTGGCAGCGAAACGCTTGCCGGCGCTTCGCACCATACTCGGACTCAAATTAGCATTGCTGACGACGGCTGCGCTGCTCGCCATTGGGTTCGGGCCTTTCGACAGCGGCGACGGATGGGCGGCGCTGCTGACCGGCATGGCCCTCGTTGCAGCGATGGCGATTCAAAACGCCATCCACAGAATTCACATGGGTGCCTTGCCGCCGACGACCATCATGACCGGCAATACGATTCAGATCATGATCGATCTCGCCGATCTTATGCGCGGCGTTCCGGCCGATGTGCGTGCGGCGATTCATTCGCGCCTGTCCAGGATGTCCGCCGGTGTGGCGGCCTTCGCTGCCGGCTGTGCCGCCGCAGCGCTGATTTATGCCAAGCAGGGCATTTGGTGTTTTGCGATTCCACCCCTGGTCGCCGCGTGCACTCTGTGGTTGGGGGAGTCGATTCCTGAAAAAAACTAGGCGGCATGTCCCGATTTGCTTGCCGTTTTCGATGTACTCGATAGGGACACGTGAATTGACACTGACCGGGAGACATCATGGAAAATACAGTCACTGGCACCGCAGGCGAATCTCAGTCTCGGGGCGAGCGATCTGCACTGCAGAACACCAACTCCACCAGCACGCTGAAACTGGTGCTGTTGTGGCTCGCGGTCGGCCTCCCTCTGCTCTGGGGCGTGATGAAAGCTCTGGAAGACGTCGGAAATCTAATTCCGTAAGCGCGCCCCAAACTCCCCGTCTTGCGGCTTAAGCGCGCATTTCCCGCGCTATAATGCCCCAAGAACAACGATCTCAAAGGGGAGTTTCATGTCGAAGTCGAGTTTCACGGCACTCATTCTGATTTTGGGTATTGCCGCCATTGACGTAAGCCGCGCGCAAGATGCTCCCGCCGTTCCCACTGCTCCCACGGCCACCGACTACGCCAATCCTGCCGTGTGGCTGTGCCGGCCTGACGCCCGAGATGCTTGCACGGTTTCTCAAGATGCGACCATCGTTGCCGTCAACGGCACACTGACGCGCGAGAAATTTCATGCGGCAAAGAATCCGCCGATCGATTGTTTTTACGTCTATCCCACAGTGTCAAACGAACCGGGCGGCAACTCCGACCTAACCATCACAGGCGCCGAAAAGTTGGTGGTGAACGCGCAATTTGCGCGTTTTGCGGCGAAGTGCCGCCTATACGCACCGATGTATCGGCAAGTCACTCTGACTGCGTTGCGCGCGATGATCGTGGGGAAGCCCATCCCGGCCGATCGCGAGTTGGGATACAACGATGTTGTCGCGGCATGGAATTACTATCTCGCCCACGACAATAAGGGCCGCGGCGTCGTGCTGGTAGGCCACAGCCAGGGCTCGGGAGTCCTGACGCGTTTGATCAAGGATGAGATCGACGGCAAGCCCGTACAAGACAAATTGATATCCGCCATTCTGATGGGCACCAGCCTGCCGGTGCCGAAGGGCGCCGATGTCGGAGGTGCGTTCAAGAATATTCCGGTTTGTCACACCAACAGCCAGATTGGCTGTGTCATCGCCTTCGCCGATTTTCGCGCCAACGTGCCGCCGCCGGCCAATTCGCGCTTCGGCAAAGCCGCTGAGGGAATGCAGGCGGTCTGTGCGAATCCGGCTGCCTTGGGCGGCGGTTCCGGCATGCTCGACGCTTATTTGTCTGCCGGCCGCATTTCCACCGGTTCCGACGGTTCGCGAGAACCCTTTGACTGGACTGCGCCCGCAAAGCCCATCGACACGTCTTTCGTCAAAGTACCCGGCTTGTTGAGCGCCGCTTGCGTGGCGGATGAACACGGTTCCTATCTGGCTGTGACGGTTCATCCCACGGCGGGCGGCGCGCGCACCAATGACATATCGGGCGACGTCGTCGTGAACGGCCAGGTACTGGAAGACTGGGGTCTGCACCTGATCGATGCCAACCTCACGATGGGCAACCTGGTTGCGATCGTCGGCGATGAGACCAAGGCGTATTTGGCGAAGGCCAAGAAATGACGAGTGGTCGCGGCTGCGCGCTGCGCCTGGACAATTTGATTGATCAAGATAACGCTAGGCGATGACTGGGTAGACGTTGAGCCCTATCTCGATCAGGCGCTCGAGTTATCGGGAACTGAGCGCGACGCTTACGTAGGCCGGGTGGCATTGGAGCAGCCCGGCATCGCGGTCGCGCTCAGAGAATTACTGGCCGACCGCGATGAACTCGATTCGAAGGGTTTTCTCGAACAGCCTGTCATGGCGTTAACCGACGTTTCACTGGTCGGTCAACAAGTCGGCGCTTACACCATCGATTCGCTGATTGGACGCGGCGGCATGGGCGAGGTATGGCTCGCGCTTCGCAGCGATGGGCGCTTCGAGGGCAAGTTCGCTATTAAGTTTCTCGACAGCTACGCCGCCTCGCCGCTTGCGCTCGATCGATTTCGGCGCGAGGGGCGTCTGCTGGCGCGCCTATCCCATCCGCATATCGCGCGGCTCATCGATGCCGGCGTCTCCGCCGGTCGTCCCTATCTGGTGCTCGAATACATAGAGGGTGAGCGCATCGATAGCTATTGCGACTCGCACTCGCTCGGCACCGAGGCTCGAGTGCGGCTGCTCCTGGATGTGCTATCCGCATTGGCGCACGCTCATAGCAATCTGGTCGTCCACCGAGACCTGAAACCCTCCAATGTCCTGGTGACCGGTCAGGGCGTCGCCAAGTTGCTCGATTTCGGTATTGGCAAGCTGCTCCACGCGGATACGGACGACGATGCCGGATCGACGTCCACTCGTCTGGAAGATTCCGCGCTCACTCCGGAATATGCAGCGCCCGAGCAGTTTTTAGGAGAGCCTGCGTCCACCGCCACTGATGTGTACCAGCTGGGTGTGCTGATGTTCGTCTTGCTGGCGGGCCGCCTGCCGCTTGCAACACAAGGAACCACTCGGGCCGAGCGCATCAAAGCGGCCCTGGACGCCGAGGCGCCGCGATTGTCGGCCGCGGCGGCGTCGGACGCGCGCACAGCGCTGCGCGGAGATCTGGATGCCATCGTATCGAAGGCGCTGCGCAAGCGGCCGCAGGAACGCTACGCCACCGCGGCGGCGCTCGCGGATGATCTGAAGCGGTATCTTGGCAACGAGCCTGTGGTTGCACGAGCCAACTTGCTCGGCTATCGCATGCGAAAATTTGTCCGCCGCTACCGCGGAGCGGTCATCGGCACGTCAGCCGCGATATTGGCGCTCATTGCCGCCACAGGTTTCGCGTTGTTCCAAATGCGCGAGTCGCAAATCCAGCGCGATCTATCGAGAGCGCAGGCCAAACGCGCGGAAGTGCAGGCTGAGTTTGTCACGCTGATGATGTCGACCGTCGGCGACAAGCCGGCAACCGCTGAACAACTGCTGGATGCCGGCCGGCAACTGCTCGACAAGCACTACGGCAACGATCCGCGATTCCGGGCAACAGCCATGCTCAATCTGTCGGCCCGTTATGCTGATCTTGGGCTTACAAACAAGGCGCACGCCGCGGCGGAAAACGCCGGCGCGCTGGCCCACGAGCTCAATGATCCGATGCTCATGGCGGCATCGCAATGTGCATTAGGAGAATCGGAATTGGATCTGGGCCATACGGATACCGCGGTGGCGAGGGTGGCCGCGGGGCGTGCCGCATTGCTGTCGGTACCGAATGCCGATCCACGAATCGTCGAAGACTGCGCCGTTGCTCAGGCGGACCTCACCGATGCGCAGGGCAATCCGCGCGCCGCCACGCAAATTGCCGAGAAAGCGCTGGCATCGCTGGAGCAAATGGGGGAAATCCACGACATGCGCTACCCCTCGCTCCTGACGCGGATTTCGGATTTTTACAAGGAGGCGGGCGACACCCGCAGAGGCTTCGAATTCGGGGAACGGTCGCTGGCCGCATTCGAGAACAATGGATTGGGCGATACCGATCAATCCATGACCGCCATGCACAACATGGCGTCCAGCTTGAGCGGCGTCGGCGAAGCCAAAGCGGCGTGCGCACGCGAGCAACAAGTCATCTCGCGGCTGCAGACAACCGGCAGGACCATCATTACTGCCATGGCGGTTTTTCATGGCAGTTGCTTCCTCAAAGCCGGCGACGCCGCCACGGCCTTGTCATGGTTCGACAAGGGCTTGAAGGCGGCGCAGGATGAAAACGATGCTTCCCTGCAAATGCACGCACGGGTGTTTCGCGCGCGGGCGTTGCTTGAACTGAAGCGCTTCGACGAGGCTGGCACTGAACTCGATGGGGTCGCCGCGCTATCAAAGCAGAATGTGGCCAAGGGCGGTATAGCCGCAACGCGCGGACAAATCGTTCGCGCCCAGTTGCTGTTGGCCCAAGGCCGGCCGGAGGATGCGCAACGCACTCTGGATCCGATGCTGCCGGAGCTGCGGGAGCCCAACGGCCGGCAGCGGACGCTTCTCCCGGGGGCGTTGACAGGGTCGGTCAAGATTGCAATGGCGCAAAAGCGCTATCCCGAGGCAATCGAGTTGGCGAACGAGCTCCTTAAAGAACAAATACGCCGCGCCCGCAATCCTGCCATGAGCGCTGATGTGGGCGAGGCCTCGCTGCTGCTCGCGCTGGCCAAGCAAGCAATCGGCGATCCGCCTGGCATGCACGAGGCTGCGCGCCAGGCGGTGATATCGCTGACCGCTGGGCTGGGTGCCGACAACGCGCGCACGCGCGATGCGATCAATCTGCAATAATGCCGCAACTCATATAATTCTTCAGGTAACCCTTCAGGCGAATCTATGCTGAAACGATTCATGCTCGCTGCACTAGCCTTCGCGCTCATGGGGATGAGCGCGCCGGCCGAATATTCCATCGAGGCCATACGCTACGGCGTGTCTCCCGGGATTCCGGTCAACGCCCTGGTGATGGGTGGTCCAAAAGACGAGAAAGTCGATGTCGACTTCGTGGTGTGGCTGATTCGCGGCGGCGGCCGCAATATTCTTTTCGATAGCGGCTTTCACCGGGAACGGTGGTTCAAGCAGTGGAACATCACGGATTACTTGCAGCCTGATGAAGCGGTTCGGCAAGCCGGCGTGAAACCGGAAGACGTCACCGATGTCGTCATCAGCCACGCGCATTGGGATCACATGGGGGGCATCGACCTGTTTCCCAAAGCGACGGTGTGGATACAAAAAGACGAGTTTCGTTATTACACGGGAGATGCGTGGCAGGCCGGCGGCCAGCACGGCGGCATCGACCCGGACGACGTTGCGCAACTCATCAAACTGAACACCGAAGGACGATTGCGGCTGGTGGATGGCGATAACGTGGAGATCATTCCCGGAATCCGGGTGTATGTTGGATCTCGCCACACCTTCGCGTCCCAGTATCTGCGTGTCGACGGCAAACTGCCCTATGTGCTTGCTTCAGACAATGTCTATTTCTACCGTAATTTGAGCGACCACAAGGCGAGCGCCACATTTAGCGAGGCGGATCACCCGGCGAATATCAAGGCTCAGGAACGCATGATTCAACTGGCGGGTGCTGTGGAGCGCGTCGTCCCGGGGCACGACGCGCTGCAATTTCAAAAATACCCAACTCAGGGGCGCGTTGCGAAGATCAAGTAATTGAAACCTGATGCAATGCCGCCTGAAATGACGCCGCGCGCTCGGCGCCTATGAATCGGGGCCACAATTTCTCCAGAAGCATGGCAGGTTGTTCGCGCAGATCGCAGAGGATGAGCTTCGTGCCTTCTCCATGGGCCTGTCGGACAAAGGCCTCCAAGGCGCTCGCGCCACTGGAATCAATGTAGGGCACGCGCTCCATGCGCAGGATGATGGTCTTGGGCTAGCGCCCGGTTCGATGCAGCGCATCCAGCATTTCACGGGCGACGCCGAAGAACATCGGCCCGGCAAAGCGAAACACTTCGACGCCCTTGGGCAATGAGGCGCGCTGCGTGGGGTCATCGAGACTGAGTTCATCGGGCAGCAGACCCGCGGTGTCGCTCATGCGTGCCATGAAAAGCAGGGAGGCGAGGGTGACGCCGACGCCGATGGCCACGGTCAGGTCAACGAGCACCGTCAGTACGAAGGTCAGCAGCAGCAAGGCGCGCTCCCCTGCATCCATCTTCAGCAAGGTCTTGAAGCGTTCCACCTCGCTCATTCCCCAGGCGACAATCAGCAGGATGGCCGCCAGCGCGGCCATAGGCACATGGGAAATCAATTTGCCGGCGACCAGCAAGAAGATCAACAGAAACACCGAGTGGAAAATGCCGGCCAACGGCGTGCGTCCGCCCGCGCGAATATTGGTGGCTGTTCTGGCGATCGCACCGGTCGCGGGCAGAGCGCCGAACAAAGCGCAAGCGATGTTCGCGACGCCTTGTCCGACGAGTTCCTGCCCTGAGCGATGGCTGTAGCCGGTCATGCCGTCCGCAACCGTTGCCGACAACAAGGCTTCCATGCCGGCCAGAAAGGCGATGGTAAACGCGGACGGCAGCAGATGCTGAATCAATGCCAAGGAAATATTCGGAATGTGCGGGGCGGGCATTCCCGTGGGCATGGCCGGAAAGCGATCGCCCACCGTGTCGACGGGCAGATGCAGCACTGCGACCGCCAGCGAAGCAGCCAGAAGCGCAATCAGGAAGGCCGGCAGCTGCGGCGCGAATCTCCTCAGCAACACAATCATGGCCAGCGTCGCGCTGCCGACAGCGAGGGCGTAGAAGCTGGTCGAACCGAGCGCGCCCACATAGATTGCCCATTTTGGAATGAATTCCGCGGGCAATTTGCCGGTGGTGAGGCCCAAGAAATCCCCGACCTGACTGGAGGCAATGATGACCGCGATGCCGGCGGTGAATCCCGTGACCACCGGCATTGGAATGAAACGAATCAGCCGGCCCAGCCCTGCATAGCCGGCAGCAATGAGGATAAATCCCGCCAGCAAGGTGGCCAAGACCAATCCGGCATAACCATGCGCCGCGATGATGCCCGCGACAATGACGACAAACGCGCCGGTCGGCCCGCCGATCTGCACGCGCGAACCGCCGAGCAATGAGATCAGGAATCCGGCAACCACCGCCGTGACCAAACCTTGGTTCGGCGACGCGCCGCTGGCAATGCCCAGCGCCATGGCCAGGGGCAGCGCCACGATGGCGACCGTCAGTCCCGCCAGAGCATCATTGCGCCAGAATCTCTTGATCTGGCCTTCGCGCCAGGCAATCACCAGTTTCGGGGTAAACGCCGGCCAGAATTGACTGGATTGAGGCTTTGCCACTGGAATAGTCAGACAGGCTCCTACGCCGGCGCCAGCGCGAGCGCGTGCTCGACCGCCCAGGCGGAAAATCCGGCGCAGACTACGCCAATTGCGAGAAACATTGCGGCGTGGAGCTTTTCTCGATTCACCAGACGCTGCGAGTCCATCGGGGCGATGAGAAACGGTTCACCGTGCGTGGTCTCGCCGATGCAGCTGGTGCGCACGATATTTGATTTCAGTGTGTGCGCCTGAGACTCGGCAGCAGCGGCGCTGCGGGCTGCGTCCCATTCTCCGCCATCGATTTTGTCGTCGTGATTCTGGTCAAAGCGTGCGAGCAGTGCGGCCTGGTCTGATTTCCATTGACGCAGCAGCGCCGCCGACGCGGCGTCGCTGGTTTCGATCTCGGAATTCGACCGCAGTTCCCCGGTTACCGACAGGTGGTCGCCGACCCGCAGCAGCTTCTCATGGTAGCGATAAAGGTCGCTGCTCATGAATCCTCTTGAAGCAACCGGCGGGCCCCCCGGGGAGGGTGAATCTCCGTACCAAACGTCGCGGCTGGTCGGCGTAATTTCGGCATTGACCGGCCCGACGAGACATTCACCATCCGCGTCCGCCAGCACAAACGGCGTAATGCTCATTGCGCTGTCAATGGTGCGCCACGTCGTCTCCCCTTTGGAATTGCGCTGTTTCTCCTGGACATCGTAGCTCCACCAGACACAGGGCCGTAGACTAAGCGGGGAGAGCGTTGGGTCGGCTTGCGCCGGCTTGGCCCGGCCGAAGACCTTGACGTAGCCCTGCGCCGCCGAGCGAATCTTGACGAGGGGAGTATCCTCCAGATATCGGTCGCGGCGGATGCTGGCGGCGAACTTATAGAGAGCCCAGCACGCGATCGCGGCCAAGAGCGCGGCGGCTTCCCAGAAATGCAGAATGTCTGTGCTTCGCATATCGGTCTGCGGGATGCATGATCAGCGCGCGAACAGTGCCTTCACGTCCACGTCCGATTTCTCTTCGCTCAAGAATTGCAGCAGTTTGGCGGGGTGAAAATCTCCGAAATTGGCAACCAGCACATCGGGAAAGGTCTGCAGCCGGATGTTGTTCGCATTCACCGAATCGTTGTAGACCTCGCGCCGATCCGCGATCGCAGTCTCCAGTCCGCTGATTCTAGCCTGCAGCTGGCGGAACGCCTCGTTCGCCTTGAGGTCGGGATAGCGTTCCGCGACCGCATACAGCCCGCCCAGTCCCGCGCGCAATTCCTGCTCTGCCGCGCCGACCGAGTTCACGTTGCCCGAACTGCGTGCGGCATCGACCGCGCTGCGCGCCTTGGTTACACGCTCGAGCGTATCGCGCTCGTATTCCATGTATTGGCGGCATACCTCCACCAGCTTCGGCAATTCATCGTGGCGCTGAACCAGCAGCACGTCGATATTCGACCAAGCGAGCTTCACCGAGGCGCCGACGCGCACCAATCCGTTGTAGACGCTGATCAGATAGCCCAGCAGGGCGATGGTCAGGAATCCCAGAACGACGACGGTAATCATGGATTCGCTCCCTTGTTAACACGAATTCTAGCCCGACGGCGGGCGAATACACAGGGCAGCGCCCGCATATTGTGAGGCTCGTCTCTGTCATGGTCCGGGCTTGCCGATCCTACGGCCAAAAGCTCATTTTTTGTGCCCGGCCTGCCAGCCGGCAACGGCCGCCATGGTGTTCTCGACATGCTTGTCCGGGCTCAAGGCTGTGTATTCATAAATGATCGTGCCGTCAGGGGCAATCACGTACGACGTGCGGTTCGTGTACGAAGTGAAGAGTATCGTTGCATCATAGGCCTTGGAGATTTTTTTATCGGCATCCGACGCCACCGCGAATTTGTTGCGGCATTCGCTCACCGAGAACCTGTTGAGTGTGTCGATGTCATCGTGCGACACCCCGATCACCGTGGCGCCCATGGCCTTGAACTTGTCGGTGGCCTCGGCAAATTCGTGTGCCTCGACGGTACAGCCTTTGGTAAAGGCTGCCGGATAAAAATACAGCACCACCGGTCCGTTCTTGAGCGCATCGGCCAAGGAGAACGTAAATGGCTTTCCGGCAAGCGTCGCCGCGGTCGTGAAAGCGGGGGCCTGAGCGCCGGGCTTCAGAGCCGCATACAGGGGTGATGCGAGCAGCAGACAGCCCAGACCGAGAAGTTTTGAACGCCGCATGATTAAGGTCCTCACATGTTTAAAAGCATCTTGGGATTCAAAACAATCGGCCTCAATGCGAGGCGCTGTAAGATCGGCATGATATTGTCCATCCCCATCATCCGCATGTTGCCACTTTAGATTATGCGACACCACCTAAAATGAGCAGAGCCGACGAAGATCGCATCCTGCACGGCCTGTACTACTACCGCGAGAGCATTGATGAAGATGTGCAGGTTTCCAGTGAGCAGTTGTTATGGCTGGCGATGCATCCTTTGGGGGAGAGCGATGCCTGGCACAAGGACGGGAAACTTCAAAGTCTCCATGCATCCGACTTTCCCGAAGAGATCCGTGCCAAGCTGATCACGGCAAAGCTCGAACTGCCGCTGCGTTACCTGCAATACCGGCGCCTGATCACCTACGCGAAGCGCAGCGACGGAATGCTCTACGCAGCCGTCACGTTTGCGGGCGCGGATCGCGCCATCCGCCTTCACACCCGGCGGGGCCGCATGGACCTGTGGTACCGGGAGCACCGAGACGGCATCGTCGGCGTCACCATCACCGTCTTGATCGCGTTCATCACCGCGCTGATCACGGTTCTCGTGATCAACAAAATACTCAGACCCTAGCCGCACTGTCGACTGTTTCGCACTCCGATTTTCGTTATGTCGTGCCGCGACGCCGCCATATCACGAGTCGCTGCCGCAACATTTGCTTCGGTGTTTACATAGTCGCGGCGGGGTTGATAATTGAGACATGCGTCACTGGTGTTATGGTGAGTGTCGCTATTTTTAGACGCCGTAAATAGCTGAGAATGTTGCGCATTACTTGCTGCTGTAGCAATTGGAAGAACGCAACATGTCACGAAGGTACCGGCTCCCGCAATTGTTACTGACCGCAGGCGTGCTTGGTGTCGCGCTGTCTCTGATAGCGTCGAGCCACCGCAGCCCCAGTGCCCCCATAGCGAATGCTCCCGCAGCGCCAGCGGCCGCAAAGCCGCGCACCGCGGCATCGTTGCCCGCGCACTTGGGTGTCGCAGCGAACGACCCCCGGCATCTCTACATCGTGCAATCAGTCAGCGCCGACGCTGCGCGCGACGCCGTGTTGCGTGCGGGCGGCGTCGTGACCGGCGATCTCAGTGTGATCCGCGCAGTCGCCGCGTCGCTCGATGAACATGAAATGGCTGCGCTGAGCGCCGAACATGTTGCACAGCTGCACATCTATAACGACACAGCGGTGGCTGCGAGCTCCTTGGGCGCGCTGCCCGAGACTTATTATCCCAGCGAAGTGGCTGCCGCCAATTTGCATGTCGGTGGGATGACGGGCCGTGGCGTCACGGTGGCGGTCCTTGATTCCGGGTTATGGAGTAAAGAGGGGCCGCTGCAGAACGCGCCTGGCGGGATTGGCCGCGTGCTGGCGCAGTACGATGTCATTTTGGCGCGCCAGAGTCCGGGCTACTACCTGCCGTCCCCGTTGGAGACCTACAGCCGAAGCATCAGCGATCCTTATGGCCACGGCACGCATGTGTCATCCATCATCGCCAGCAGCGGCGTTGCCACCACGGGGAAATATCAGGGTGTTGCCCCGGGCGTCAACTTGGTCTCGGTGCGGGCATTGGATGCCAACGGGCAGGGACTCTATTCTGACATCATCAGCGGCGTTCAATGGGTCATCAGTCAAAGGAAGCGGTACGGTATTCGCGTGCTCAATCTGTCTCTGGGCGCGCCGCCCTCCGGACCCTATTGGCAGGATCCGCTCAATCAAGCGGTTATGGCTGCATGGGCATCAGGAATCGTGGTGGTCACCGCCGCCGGTAACCGCGGTCCGGATCCCTTGTCGATCAATGCTCCCGGCAACGTTCCCTATGTGATCACCGTGGGCGCCGTCACCGACAATTATTTTCCGCTGCAGACCAAGCAATACAAATTATCTTCGTTCTCCTCCGCCGGTCCGACATTCGAGGGATTCGTGAAGCCTGACGTCGTCGGCATGGGCGGCCACATCATGGCCTACGCTCCCGACAACGGCACGCTGGCCACCGAAAATCCGAGTTGGGTTACAGAACCGTACAGCGACATGACCATGTCCGGCACATCGCAGGCATCCGCGGTGGTCAGCGGCGTGGTGGCGCTTATGCTGCAGGTGAATCCCTCGTTGACGCCGGATCAGGTGAAGTGCCGGCTCATGTCCGGTGCGCGTCCGGCCGTCAATTCGTCGGGAAAACTGGCTTACACCGTATTCCAGCAGGGTGCGGGCCTGGTGAACGCTCACGACGCCGCCTACAGCACCGCATCGGGATGCGCCAATCGGGGCCTCAATGTGCAACTCGATCTCGCCGGCCTGCAACATTACGGCGGCCGCGCCAACGAAGATGCGAACGGCAATTTCTACATCATGCAAGTGTCGGGCTCGAATACGAACCTGGTGGGTTCGTTGCTCGGCGGCTTGCTGGGCGGCGTCGGCAAGTTGGTGTCGAGTATTCCGCTGGTCGGCACGCTGTTGAAGGGTGTGCCGTTACTCGGTGATGGTTTGCTGTGGAACGGCGCTTACACGTCGAGCAGCGGCTACGTCTGGAGCGACAACTACGTCTGGAGCGACAACTATGTCTGGAGCGACAACTACGTCTGGAGCGACAACTACGTCTGGAGCGACAACTATGTCTGGAGCGACGGCTATACGAGCGTAGATGTGCCGCAGCAAGAATAGCTAGGCATCCCATGCGGAATCGCGGGCGCATCCTCAATATCTTGGCAGCCTGCATGACCGCAGCAGCGCTGAGCGCTGCCGCACATGCCAACGCGCCGGCGCCTGCAACCCGGCCCATGTATTTCGAGCACGTCACGATGCGTGATGGGCTCTCGATGAGCACTGTCAACAGCATCCTGCAGGACTCCCAAGGCTACGTTTGGCTGGCGACTGAAGGAGGACTGAACCGCTACGACGGCTATACCGTCCGTCAGTTTCGCCGCGAGCGCGGCAACGACCATGGGCTCGCCAGCGACTTTGTCTGGTCCATCGCAGAAGACGCGCGCGGCGATATTTGGCTGGCCACGGACGGCGGCGGCGTGGCGCGCTGGGAGCGCCGCACGGAGACATTCCAGCAATTTAGGCACGATCCAGCGCAGCCGCAATCGCTGGCCAGCGATGGAGTGCGGGCCTTGCTCATCGACTCGCAAGGCCGAATTTGGGCGGGCACCAAAGACCAAGGGCTCGACCTGCTCGACCCGGGTACGGGACTCGCGCGCCATTTTCGGCATCTTGACGCCGACCCCCATTCATTGCCGGCTGATGCCATCGGCGCGCTGTACGCCGATCGCGAAGGGCGGATTTGGGTGGGCACGGACGGCGGCCTCAGCCGATTTGATCCGGCGACCAACGGCTTCATCGACTACGGCGAAGCGATGAGTGCGGCGCACATCAGCGACCTGCGCGTTCGCGCAATCCGCGAGGACCATACCGGGGCAATGTGGGTGGGGACCGTTAACGGCGGACTAGCCCGGCTGGATCGCAACGACATTCTGCTGACGGCGTTTCGCCATGATGCCGCAAACCCGCGTTCACTGAGCGAAGACCACGTCTGGGCCGTGCTCGAGGACGACGCCCAAAGACTTTGGGTTGCAACGGCCGACGGGTTGGATCTATTCGACCGCAGTTCGGAATCCTTCGTGCGCTATGGACACGACACGGACAATCCGCAAAGTCTGCGTGAGAGCAATGCCCGGTCTCTCTACCAGGATCGGGGTGGCGTACTGTGGGTGGGCACGAGCGGCGGCGCGAGTCGCTGGAATCCGCGCAGCTGGCTGATGGGTCATTACTTCAGCGATGCGCTTCGCGCCGCGCAAGTAGTATCTTTCGCCGACGACGGCGCAGGAAGAGTTTGGGTGGGCACCGTCGGCGGTGGCTTGATCGAAATCGACGGCGTTTCCCGCCGCGAAAAGCATTATGGCGCCGATGGGCCAAATCACGGTGTTGCCCAGCTTTCGGATGACCGCGTCATGGCGCTGCTCAACGATCATCAAGGATCCTTATGGATCGGCACGAAGTCCGGCGGCCTCGACAGGCTCGACCTGACCAGCGGGAAAATGCGCGTGTATCGCTCGACAGCGGCCGATGCGAACACCCTCCCGGCCGATGGCATCATGACATTGTGCGAAGATCGGCGCGGCCTGCTTTGGGTGGGTACCTTCCGAGGCGGTCTGGCCAGCATCGACCGGGCGACTGACAGGATCACGCGCTACCCGTTTGGGTTGGCCAATGCCAATTCGCTCAGCAGTTCAAAGGCGAGCGCGATCGTTGAGGACGGTCTGGGCAATCTCTGGATCGGTACGGCCGGCGGGGGCCTCAATCTTCTTGATCGCAAAACCGGCCGCTTCCACGTTTATCGGCGCGACGATCGCGACCCAAAAAGCTTGAGCGACGATACCGTCTATGCGCTGAACATCGATCCGCATGGTGACCTGTGGGTCGGAACTGCCGGCGGTGGGCTGGATCGCGTCATCGGCACGTCGGCCCGCCCGGAAGCAGTGCATTTCGAGAGTCAGTCCGGACTCAGTGGCATGCCCAGCCAAGTGGTCTACGGTATCGAATCGGATCGCGAATCACGCCTGTGGCTCAGCACCAACAATGGACTCGCTCGATTCGACCCGCGATTGCATACGGTCAAGCTGTTTCACCAAGTTCATGGCCTGCAGGACGAGGAGTTCAATTTCAACGCGCACTATGCGAGTGCCGATGGCACGCTGTTCTTCGGCGGCAACAACGGCTTCAACGCATTTTCGCCGGATCGAGTCGAAGGCGATACGCCCGCGCCGCGCGTCGTTTTGACCACGGCCGCCAAGCTCAATCGACCGATGTCAGCTCAAGAACTGCCCGGTGCGGCACGGCCGCTTCAATTGGCCTACGATGACAAACTCGTGACTTTGGATTTCGCCGCGCTGGACTTCACTTCGCCCGCGAATAACCGCTACGCCTACCAACTGGAAGGCTTCGACAGCGATTGGATCGACGCGGGAGCGATGCATCGCGCGACCTACACCAACCTCGCTGCCGGGGATTACACGTTCAAAGTGCGCGCCGCGAATGCCGATGGCGTTTGGAGCACCGACGGATTGAGCATCCCGCTGCATGTGGCGCCTGCTCCGTGGAATACCCTGGCGGCGCGCCTGCTGTATGTTCTGGTGGGGGCGGCGGTACTCGCTTATTTGTGGCGCTTTCAGCGTCAGCGTCGCGAGCGCGAGCTGCGCTACAACCGCGAGCTCGAGCAGACGGTGCGCATCAGGACGCACGAACTCGAGGAACGCAATCAGCAGCTGCAGGTCTTGAGCCGCGCCAAGACCGACTTCGTCGCCCGCATGAGCCATGAATTGCGCACCCCCATGAACGGCGTGCTGGGTATGACCAGTTTGCTGCTCGATACTCCAATCGATCCTTCGCAGCGGCGTTTTGCCGAGGCCATACATCGATCGGCCGATTCGTTGCTGGCCATCGTCGATGACGTGCTGGATTTCTCCAAGATCGAGGCCGGACGGCTGCAGTTGGACCCCGTCGACTGCGACCTGATCGAATTGTTCGAACAGACGGTTGAAATGCTGGCCGCGCGCGCAGCAACCAAGGGCATTGAGCTGCTCTGCGATTCGCCGGCGGCTGCGCTGCCGCGCGTCCGGCTGGATCCCGTGCGTCTGCGTCAGGTGCTGGTCAATCTCGGCGGCAATGCCGTGAAATTCACCGAGCGCGGCGAAGTCACCCTGCGCTTGGAGCTTCTGGGTTCGCAAGACGGTTCTTTCAAAGTACGCGTTGCCGTGGCCGATACGGGCGTGGGTATCGCCCCGGAAAATCAGAGCAGGATATTCGAGGAATTCGTGCAAGAGGACGCGTCGACGACGCGCCGTTTCGGCGGCACCGGTCTGGGGCTGTCCATTGCGAGGCAGCTCATCGAACTGATGGGAGGGCGCCTCGCGTTGAGCAGCGAGCCGGGCAAGGGCTCCACGTTCTCGTTTGAATTGTCCCTGCCGCTCGCGGATCAGTCGTCTCAATTCCCGCAGCTGCCGCGCAGCCTCGATGGCCTGCGGGTGCTGGTGGTGCATGACAACGCCGCTGCCCGCATGCTGATCGGCAGGACTTTGCGAACCTGGTCCGGGCGCCCGACCGAAGTCGCATCGCTGGCCGAGGCCTTGAGCGCGTCGGCCGGCGCGACCTACGACGCCGTGGTGGTCGATGATCAATTGATCGCCCAAGCGCCGAGCCTGTGGAAGGAAGTGCGCGGCCGCCAGGGCCAAGGCCTGCGCACGGTTCGCCTGCTCAGTTTCGTCAGCTTGGGTGCGCACGCCGCGGCCGGTTCGTCGCCGTTTGATGCAGAGCTCACCAAGCCCGTGCGAATCGCGGAGCTGTACCGCGTGCTCACCGGCTGCGGGAGCGGCGGCACGCCCCTGTCCGAGCGCACAATCGCTCTGAAGAAGCCCGCCGGGACGCTGTCGCCATTGACCGGCCGTGTTCTGGTCGTTGAGGATCAACCTCTGAATCGTGAAGTGGCGATCGGCATGCTGACCTCACTGGGGCTCGAAGTGGAGACCGCACACCACGGTCAGCAAGCGCTGGATATTCTGCAAACGCGGTCTTTCGATGCCATTTTGATGGATTGCGAGATGCCGGTGATGGATGGGTTCTCGGCGACCAAGGCCGTGCGCAGGCGCGAGCCCGCCGGAATTCACATCGCAATCATTGCCTTGACGGCAGACGTGACGAGTGCGGGGCGGGCTGCGTGTCTGGCGGCCGGAATGGACGATCATCTGGCCAAGCCCTTCCGGCGAGAAGCGCTGCACGCGATTCTTTCGCGATGGCTTGGCGGCAATCCGCTGCGCTCGCCCGCGTCGACGGCGGCGGCGTCGCGTGAGCCCATCCTCGACGGCGCAATCTTGGATGCGCTGCGCGCACTACCTAAGCGCGGTCCGAAGGACATGCTCATGCACATCGGTGAGCTGTACTTGGTGGACTCGCGCGGGCTCATCGCCTCGATCGAGCAATCCTTGAGTGCCGGCAATGCGGCCGAATTGGCACGCGCGGCCCACGCCTGGCGTTCCTATAATGGCAATGTCGGCGCGCATGGACTGGCGCAACTGTGCCGAGAACTGGAAGATGCCGCGCGCGCGGGAAATCTTGCGGCGGCCCGCCCGATCTACACCCAGATACAGGCGCTGCACGCTCAAGTCCGCGACGAGCTGCAGATAGAAATGCGCAGGTCGGCATGAACATGCCGATCACACCGGTACGCGTGCTGATCGCCGATGACGATGCGATTTTGCGCGAGATTGCATCCGCGATGTTGAAAGAGGCCGGATTCGTGGTGCAAACCGTACCCAGCGGCGACGCCGCGGTTGCCGCATGCGCGCTGCGCATGCCCGACATCGCGCTGCTCGATGTGGAAATGGCGCAAGGTGATGGGCATCAAGCCTGCACCAACATCCGGTCCCTGCCGGGCGGCGCAGACCTGCCCATTGTCATGGTCACCGGATGCGATGACACCTTGTCGATCGATCGCGCCTATGAGGCCGGCGCCACCGATTTCGTGGTCAAGCCGATCAATTGGACGCTGCTGGCACACCGCATCCGCTACGTGATGCGCGGCGCGCGCACCATCGAAGCACTGCGATTCAGCGAGCAAAAAAATGCCGCGCTGCTGAAGGCCATCCCCGACGGCATCTTTCTCGTCGACAGCGCCGGCGCCGTCGGACATTGCTTCAGTCCCATCGCCGGGATGAGCGCAACGGCACACGAAACGGCTCCGACGTCGTTTTTCGAGCTGATCCCAGGGACCGCGCGGGGCAACGCCATGGATTGTCTGAGTTCTGCGCTGCGCGGCGAAGCAGCTGCGTTCGAATTCTCACTCGAGGCCAAGGCGCGTTCGACGCGGCACTTTGAGTGCCGATACTTGCCCAATGCCGCCGGCCAGGCATTGGCCATCGTGCGCGACGTGACCGCGCGCAAGGAGACAGAGGCGCACATCCACCGATTGGCGTATTTCGATGCGCTCACTGGGCTCCCCAATCGTGAATGGATCTGCGAGTATCTGGCGCAGTCGCTGACCGAGGCGCGTCGCCGCCATCGGCATCTGGCATTGCTGTACGTGGACCTGGATCAATTCAAGCGCATCAACGATACGCTGGGTCACGGGACGGGCGATGCGCTGCTTCGCCAGGTTGCCGGGAGACTGCAGGCAACGTTTGACCAAGACGCCGTGGACGGCCTGCAAGGCCGGATTGCGCGCGTGGGCGGCGATGAGTTCATCGTGGTGCTCACCGGGATCTCCGATCCATCCCAGCCCGGGCAGGTAGCACAGAAAATATTGTCGATGCACCAGGCGCCGTTCCTGCAGGCGAGCTATGAACTTGTCGTGACGCCCAGCATTGGAATCGCGGCGTTCCCCGAACACGGCGATGATGTGCAGAGCCTGCTCAAGAACGCCGAGGGGGCGATGTACGAGGCCAAGTCGAGCGGCCGAAATCAGCTGCGTGTGTACGACAGCGCCGTGAATGCGCGTGCCCTGAAGCGGCTATCACTGGAAATGGAGCTCAGAAAGGCGGTCGAGAGCTCGAGTCTCGAGGTGTACTACCAGCCAAAGTATGATGCGCGAACCCTGCGATTGACCGGAGGCGAGGCACTGCTGCGTTGGTTCCACCCCGATCGCGGGCAGATTCCGACTGCCGACTTCATCGCAGTGGCCGAGGAGACCGGGCTGATCGGCGATATCGGCAAGTGGGCGCTGCAGCGGGTGTGCCGCGATC
>Ga0193726_1001255_pt1 | contig 20729 bp, 21 predicted proteins | sample H2c1metaG_FD_144928 | JGI IMG/M metagenome (GOLD analysis project Ga0193726, IMG submission 144928) | Soil microbial communities from a riparian zone of the East river system, Colorado, United States - H2c1 | ecosystem: Environmental > Terrestrial > Soil > Riparian zone | place: USA: East River... | reverse complement strand
CGATAATCGTATCCCCGCTTACTCCCCGGTCAATAGTGCATCCCGCGCCGATCTCTGCAAAATCTTCAATGACCACCCTGCCGCAGCTGTTCATTTTTTTGTAATGTATGTTACGATCCGATTTCTTATTGTAATAAAAAGCGTCAGAGCCTATAACACTGCCTGGCTGGATGACCACATTATTTCCGATAATACAATGATCTAAAATTGTTACGTTGGGATATATGATACAATTGTTTCCAATACTAACATTATTCCCAATATAAGAGTTAGGCATGACTACGGTCCCCTGCCCGATAGTGCAGGAATCACTTATCATTTTCATGGAAGGAGCAAAAGGACGAAAATGATCTACAAGTTTTAAATAGGCTTCAAAAGGATCCTGCGTAATAAGCAAAGCTTTCCCTTCGGGACAATCCGTTTCTTTATTTATGATGATAAAACTGGCTGCTGAATTAATACAGGTAGTATAATATTTTGGGTGATCCACGAAGACAAGATCACCTGTTTCTACTTTATGCAATTCATTGATGCCGGTAGCTTCACCATTCTTATTCCCAATGATTTTTGCATGTATAAATTCGGCAACCCAGGTTACAGGAACAGGTTTTTCAAAACGCATATTTACAATTTTGCTCAAAGTTAACTATCGCCTGTTTGTACCTCATTTTTTGCTATAAAGATGTTTTTTGCCTTTTTTGATGGTTTAATTCTTTATTCCGGGAAAATATTTTTTTTAACGATTTTGGCGAGAATGAATCTTTTTTGATCAGGTTCCTGTGAATGAAACGAAATTATTTCCACGCAATAAATTTTTTGTACTAAAAAGTGGAGTAAGATGAAACCCTTATGAATAAAGGGTTTCAATGAATTGAAAATAAATTTTCAATCTCTCAATCGTATAATTTATTTTTATTTTTTCTATGTACCCCTGGAAATAGATCAAAAAAATGAAGGTCCTTATCCACAGGCAAATTAGAAATGTTAATAAAATTCCTTACAAAATTTTTTTAGTTCGGAGAAATTATTTTTAATATTGTGTAGGGAAATTTATTTCCCGGTACTTACTAACCCATCCATTATAATTATCCCGACGTCTGTCGGGATTTTTTGTTGATATGATTTCACGTAAAAAGCCCTTCCAAATTTCTTATCGTTTTCATTCTTTTGCCTTTAAAACAATTCATCTCCGTCAGTACAATTCCGATAACTTTACTTAGAACTAAATAAATATTCATGCTAAAATCGATGACGGGATTCGGGAGAGCCGAACAAATTGTTGGCGATAAAACTTTCCAGGTGGATATAAAATCCCTGAACGGAAAACAGTTTGAACTACTTCTTAAACTTCCCGGTTTTTTAAAACCTCTTGAATTCGATATTCGCCGCATCCTTTCCAGCAAACTTGGCCGCGGCAGCGTAGACTGTACTATAAGCCTGAAAGAGACAGGCAGCGCAAAACCAGTTTCAATTAATATTGGCCTTGCCAAGGCGTATTACAAACCGCTGGCTGAATTATCGGAAGCTTTGAACCTGGACCCCTCGCACATCCTGAGCACATTGGTTAAACTTCCGGAAGTCATCACTCCAACTGCAGACACATTGAATGCCAGGGAATGGAGCGATTTTGAAAAGGTATTAAATTCCGCGATTGACGATCTTAACCTGCACAGGGCAGAGGAGGGAAAATCATTGGAAGAAGACCTGCTATTGAGGATCGATAATATTTCAAAGCAGCAGAATGAAGTTATAAAACTTGAACCCCTCCGGCAAAAGAAGATCAGGGACGGATTGGTAAAATTGTTGGAAGAAAATGCTGGTAAGGAAAACTATGACAGCAATCGACTGGAGCAGGAACTGATATATTATATAGAGAAGATCGACATCAGCGAAGAGCAGGTGAGACTGAAAAACCACTGCGAATATTTTAAAACTACGATGTCAGAGCCTGAAGAATCAAAGGGAAAAAAGCTTTCATTTATTCTCCAGGAAATAGGCAGAGAAATCAATACTACGGGCGCTAAAGCCTACGACTCCACCATTCAAAAGTGTGTGGTAGTCATGAAGGACGAACTGGAAAAAGCAAAAGAGCAGATCCTGAATGTGTTATAAAGCAGGGTCTTTTATTTCCCCCGGAAAGGTTTTAACACACACATACTTATTTTTGCAATCATGATGCCCCGGATTAACAGAACATTCTTGTTTGTGATTTGTAGCCTGTGGCTGGTGGGTTGCACCAATATCGACTTATATGAGAAAGATCTTGCAATTCCCGGCTTTAAATGGAAGAGTAGTTTTAAACCTGAATTTTCTTTTACGATAAAAGATACTACCCAGCCTTACCAGCTTTTTCTTGTTTTAAGGCATAATGAAAAGTATAATTATAATAATATCTGGATCAACTTGTATTCCCAACCACCCGGAGATACACTGCATAAAGCACCATTCGAGCTTTCATTGGCCACAAAAGAAAAATGGTTGGGAACCGGCATGGATGATATCTATGAACATCGTATTAAACTTACGGACCCGCAATTCTTAAGAGCAGGTGTTTACCATTTTAAGATTGAACAAATCATGAGGGAAGATCCTCTTGATAATGTAATGGATGTAGGGTTGAGAGTGGAGAAAAAGCAATAATTCCTCTGTGTGTTATGCCGGACAAAAACAAAAAAGGAATTCGACTCGCCACTATAATTTACTGGCTTCTTCTTTTTTATATCGTAGCTGCACTTGTATGGTGGTTTATATCTCTTGAAAAGCAAAACAGGCAGATGGCTGATTTTAAAATGAGCCAGCTTAAGGCTACAGTCGATTCAACCCATGATCCGGATCTTTATAAGGCCACTGTAATGAAAATTAAGGAGGAGCATACCCGGAACCATGTCAAATATATCAGCGAAGGGTCCACATTTCTTCTTTTGATATTGATTGGGGCTGCCTTTGTTTATCGTTCCGTTCGGAAGCAATTTCTCTTGCAGCTCCAACAACAAAATTTTATGATGGCAGTTACTCATGAATTGAAAACGCCCATTTCGGTGGCCACACTCAATCTTGAAACATTGTTGAAATACCAATTGGAAATTGAAAAACAGAAAAAACTGATCAGGATGACCCTGGAAGAAACTGAAAGGTTGAATACACTGACCAATAATATTCTTATCTCATCACAACTCGAAGGCGAAGGGTATAAAGTAATAAAAGAAGAGCTTGACCTGGGTGATTTGTTCAAAGACTGTATCCGTAATTTTATGCACCGGAACCCCGAAAAGAAGTTTATAGAATCTATCGCTCCCGGTATGGATGTAAAAGGCGACCCCCTTTTATTACAATTGTTGATCAATAATCTGCTTGAAAATGCAATTAAATATTCCCCCAAAGAAAAGTCAATAACCTGCCAGTTGAACGACCAGGGTGGAAAGATAGAATTGAATGTAATTGATGAAGGATATGGGATACCTGATAAAGAAAAGAAAAATATTTTCAAGAAATTTTATCGCATTGGCGATGAAGCTACCAGGCAGAAGCCCGGGACAGGCCTGGGTTTATACCTTTGCAAAAAAATTGCAGAAGATCATAATGCAGACATAATAGTGACGGATCATTTGCCACAGGGAAGTAATTTTAGTGTCAGGTTTAATAGTGGTGTATAGGAAGCGCATAGTAGTATTGCAAATTCTCTGAAAAAAATAATTTTTAAATGTCTCCGGAAAATAAACCATCGATTTTGCTGGTAGAGGATGAAGAAAATCTTCATGAAGCTTTAAAGTTGAACCTCGAACTGGAAGGATATGAAGTTACCTCCTCCTATGATGGGGCATCAGCCTTGAAAGCCGTGGCCTCAGAATATTTTGATTTGATCATATTAGATGTGATGTTGCCGGAAATGGATGGGATTAATGTCACGGAAACAATCCGGCTTCAGAATATTGAAGTACCGATCCTCATTCTAAGTGCAAAGAACTCCAGTGCAGACAGGGTGCTGGGTTTAAAAAAAGGAGCAGATGATTATCTCACCAAGCCATTTAATCTTGAGGAGCTGATCTTGCGCGTGCAGAAACTGATTGAAAAGAATAAAAGACTCCAGGATAAATCTTCCGTGGGAGATGTGTATAGTTTTGGAAATAACACGATCGATTTCAAAGCACAGGAAGCAATAATAAAAAACGGAGAAAAAGTTCAACTGAGCAGAAAAGAAAGCATGTTGTTAAAACTGCTTGTGGAAAATAAGAACGAAGTAGTACCCAGGGAGAAAATCCTCCAGGCAGTTTGGGGTTACAATGTTTATCCCACAACACGAACTATTGACAATTTCATTCTTAATTTCCGGAAATATTTTGAGGAAGATAGCAGGAACCCTAAATATTTTCATTCTGTGAGAGGTGTGGGGTATAAATATGCCGAATAAGAAATCCAGTTACCCAATAGATCTTTCAATGACTTCAAGAATTTGCTGAGTGGATTCGAGCAGGCCCGATTTACTCAAATTCAATTCAACATTTGTATAAATCCCTGTTTCACATTGATGAATGATCTCAATCAGTTTGTTAGCGGGGTCATTGCTCATCCCTTTTGAGACTAAAATATTTGCCAAATCTCTCCTGATCAGCTGCGTATTATATACCTGTAACCGATCATAAAGATAATTCCATATACAACGGTCAAGTTCTTCATAGAAAATTTTGCCCGGACTTTTTAATGTCAGTCTCGCCGGTATCAATAGGTCCTGCAGCGGCAGAACAGGTCTTATGGGTTCGTTTACTTTCTTTTGTAATTCCGATCTTGTTTTGATTCGCTTGTTTCTTGCCCAAAGAAAGATAGTTGTCCCCAGGACAAAGAATCCTGAAGCAATTAACAGCCAACCTGGACTGCTGCCGGATCGTTTTGGAGGCCCGGCAACTTTTACCGGTTTGTCATTCTTTGTTTTTGAGGAGATGGTTATGGCAATTGGTTTTGTTGAAACTTTCTTATAGGTCCTTGTCCGGAGATCGAAGAATGAATCGAGTAATTTCCTGGCTTATCAGAAACAAAAAAATATTTAAAATTTCGTTCGCCGGCAATGGGGACTACTTGTTTGTTAAAAGTATCTTTTATGGAAGGCTCAAATACTTCCATAGCCGCTGGCCAGTTGATAATTGGTGCGCTGACCCGCTGAAAATTTCCGGACCCATTGATCCCGATCGTCAAAGAACCTTCCTCATTTTTCGAAAGTGAATCTTTTTCTACGAAGGCCTTTATGGCAAAATCACCCACAGCACCAGCAAAGCTATCTGCCTGGTTTTTGAGAGGTAACGGTTTGACACTAATAACGAGCGGGTGACTCTTAATATTCATTTTATAAACTTCGGCGTTGTCTTTCTTGTCCCCACTTTCATTCCCATACATGTTCTCGCTGACCTCTTGTTCTCTTTTTTTAGTTTCATGATTTTTAGAAAATTCAACCAGGTTGGAAAGTTCCATGGCATCTATAGTGAATTCACCTGCCTCAAGGGGATATAGCTGTACTTTTCTTAAAATATGTACATCAAACATATGGCCATTCCATTTTTCTTCTGATTGTGCGTTATCGTTTACATTGATCATGTCATAAACGCTGAAACCATAGAACCCGGGGTTCTTGATTATGTTTGATTTTGACTCGAGCCTTGAATACAATTTAAAAGTTGCCACAAGTGGTTCGCCGATAAAACAGGTTTGCTTATCTATGAACAATTTTAAAAAAAGGTTCTCCTGGATTTTCTTATAGGGGTCCTCCCCAGCCTTTAAAAAATAAGAGGACTCACCGGCTTCCCCCGGGGAAATGATTTTTACAAATACATCATTGCTTTTAAGAAGTTTTCCGTTTACCTGGCAGGTGGCACCGGGAATTTTAAAAAGACCCTCTTTGATGCCAGCCAGGGTAACGACTAAATTTTTATGTGTAGATGACTTATTTCCGGAATAAATTTTCGGACCCGCAACGACTCTGAAGGATGGAAATGGCGGGACCGAAAAATCGGAGATCTCATTTGCATTTTCAACAGTGTACTGGACCTGGAAAGATTCATTTGCGGGAATGGGAAACTGTGGCACAATTGTTTTGAAAGTTACCTGGGCAAAAGCCGGTAAGACCAGGAAATAAAAAAAAATCGATAAAAATAAAAAGGATAAATATCGCTTCATCTTTATAAAAATAGAAAACGAGCAGGAGAATGCAAATCTTAAAATGATAAGAGGAACTCTTTAAAGGGAACGGTTCATTTTATATCACCCAACTGGGGCCGCAAAACAATATCTTCAACGCAAGCCTGTGGAGATAATTGAGAGGCAGCATAAACCATTTTAGCGATGTCCTCAGCTTCCATAAACCTCTTTTCTTCAATTCCACTTGAAGCCCAGGAATCTGTATATGTGGCGCCTGGGAAAACTGAGGTCACCTTTATATTGTGAGCTTTTAATTCCTCCCTTAGATTAACTGAAAACCCGTGAATAGCGAATTTGCTGATGCTATAAGATCCTCCACCCGGGTATGCATTCAAAGCCGCAATGGATGACATGTTAAAAATGTGACCTCTTTTGTTCTCAATCATTGCAGGAACAATGACCCGTGTAAGATGGTAAGCACTATATAAATTCGTTTCAATCATTTCTTCAAGGGCTCCATCTTCTTCATCATAAACATTCGCCCCGCAAAAACTTCCCGCATTATTTATAAGAATATCAGGGGAGCCATTTTCCAGGCACCATTGTCCAAATGCCTGTGCCTGTTCTTTTTTACTCAAGTCAAATGATTTTGCTTTGGTCTTTACTGCAGGGTACGTTTTAATCAATTCTTTTACTGCAATAGCCAGGCGGCCTTCATTCAGGCTTGTGAGAATGAGATCATACCCATTCTTTGCAAAAATTTCTGCCATTGCCTTGCCCAATCCTCTCGATGCGCCAGTAATAATAATATTCATCTCCAGATGCGATTTACGAATGACCGGCAAGTTAATCTAAATCTGAAATCATAGAACCTATATAGTAAATTGCATGCTTGAAGTACAAATATCTTTTTTTTGACCTGGATCATACACTTTGGGACTTTGAGGCAAATGCAAAAGCAACCCTGCAGGAATTGTTTACAGCCCTCCGGCTGGAAGAGAAAGGGGTGAATGATTTTGACCTGTTCCATAAAAACTATATTGCCCATAATGAAAAACTTTGGGAACGTTACCGAAATGGTTACATCAAGCAGGAAGAATTAAGGGTAAAGAGAATGCGTTTGTCGCTACTCGATTTTAAAATCGCAAATGAAGCATTAACGCAGGAGTTGAGCATTCGTTTCTTAGAACTACTACCCACAAGGACTATTTTATTTCCATACACAAAGGAGATATTACAATACTTAAAAAACAAGGAATATATCCTCCACCTCATTACAAACGGGTTTGAAAAAACACAGCACAACAAATTGACCTATGCCGGTATTAAACCTTTCTTTTCTGAAGTTATAACCTCAGAAAGCTCAGGAAGCCTGAAACCAAATAAAGAAATTTTTGAATTTGCATTTCAGAAATGTTTAGCACAGCCTGATCAAAGCATTATGATTGGTGATAGCATAGAGGTCGATATCATGGGAGCTATGAATGCTGGTATTGACCAGGTATATGTTAACCACCTTGGCATCGAACCGGCCGTGCAGCCAACCTATACTGTAAGCTCACTGAAGGAGCTTGAAAAAATTTTTTAAAAACTTCTTGTATAAAATTCAGCAACAAACAATGTTACCAGTCAGCAATTACGGTAACACCCCCTTTTGAAAGATCACCGATCTTTACTTTAAGGGTTATATTCAAAGGCAATAATAGGTCCACCCTCGATCCAAACTTAATAAAACCCATTTCAGCAGTTTGTTTCACCTCCTGACCTACTGTGAGGTAATTAACAATTCTCTTAGCCAGGGCACCGGCGATTTGCTTTACCAGGATTTCTTTTTCTTTATGTTTATATACAGTGCTGTGTCTTTCGTTATCTGTTGAAGACTTGGGGTGCCATGCCACGAGGTATTTTCCCGGATGATATTTATGGTACGTTATCTCCCCGCCTACCGGGTTACGGTTTACATGTACATTCAAAGGGCTCATAAAAATCGAAACCTGCAGGCGACGGTCCGTAAAATATTCATCAGCCTGTATTTCTTCAATAGCGACTATTTTTCCATCTGCAGGAGCCACAATGGAGTTTTCATCGATAGTGTATTCACGATTGGGAATACGAAAGAAAGAAATCATGAAAATGAGTAAACCAAAGGTTCCAATAAAGATGAGCCAACTCAACCAGGGAATATGAAAACTTATAATATAAAATGAAATGATATTAAGGGCGCCAAAGATGATCGTGCTCCATGCTATCGTCTTATATCCTTCTTTATGAATGGTCATTTTAGAATATTGAGCCGCAAATATACTGAATTGAGGAGTGGATGCAGGGTCGGTGAACACGTAACTACATAAAAAAAAATTCGTACAACCACACAAATGGGACAGCAAAAAGCAAAGAATCGAATCTGTCTAAAAAGCCTCCATGACCTGGTAAAATTTTACCGCTGTCTTTAACCCTTGCCCTCCGCTTTAGCCTGGACTCAAAGAGATCTCCAAAGGTGCCGGCAATAGAGGATACCAATGATATACAGATTGAATCAGTCCTGTCAATGGACAGAGATTTCCCAATAAATATCATAACAATTGCGGAAAGGATAATACCACCAATGGTACCTTCCCAGGTCTTTTTTGGAGAAATTTTGGAGAGCTTTGTTTTTCCTATCAGCGATCCGGCTAAGTAAGCCATGGTATCATTTATCCAAAGAGAAATAAATAAAACAAGTGGAATGACCCTGGTCGGATCGGGATCTGTTCCAAATATCGTATCTGCATAAGGCATTTTCAAACTAACCAGTAAACCAAGTGGAAGGGAAATATAAACCAGCCCAAAGACGGCATTCCACCGGGCATCAGCATAAAGTTTTTTGTTTTGAAAAAGAAATGCTCCTAGAAATACAGTGATAATAGAATAAAAGCCCCACGTCGCGCTCAGGTAAATTGATCCAAAATAGATACCGAAGTCCATTGCGGAAATGGGAAAACAGAACAGTAGAAATAATGCGTATCCGGCAACGATCAATACGGCCTTATTTATCTTATCGATTCGGGTATGATATGTCTTTTCGACCAGCCTCAGGTATTCCCACCAGCAACCCAAATTTATTATTGAAACCAGGCCGAAAAAGGTCCAGCGATTGATGAGCAAACCCGTTAGCATGGCTGCCACAAAGATGGCACCTGTAAGTGTTCTCGTTCTAAAAGTTTTCCAGTTGAATGCCATTAAAATATATTGGGGCTAGTCAGTAACCCACGACGGCTTGTTAAGATCCTGATCCCGGATAATAACCTCTTCTCCCGGTTTATTTATTTGATACTGACTAAATTTTTCAAATAAAATAAACAAAACAAAAATAACAACTAAGGAGATCAATCCCCACCACATTGATAAATTCACATCCGCTTTTGCAATATCCATTTTCGGATCTTTTAGTCGCATTAAGTAAATAGCTGTTACGGCAAAGGCGTTGTTGGCTGCGTGGGCAATTATGTTCAGCCAGATGTTACCAGTACGATAATACATCCAACCTAACAAGAACCCAAGTACTGCACGGCTTAAAAAACCAAAATATGAGCCATGCACAATACTAAAAATTACAGCGGTGACCACGATAGAAAAAATCGGCATTTTCCACCATCTCGAAAGCAGGTTTTGCAATCCACCTCGAAAAATAGTCTCTTCAAACATAGCAGGTAAAATTGCAAGCATAAGAAGTGAAAGAATATAATCTGTGGAATTATTCATGCGGCCAATGATAGAAACTTGTTTATTGTAAGCTTCCTCGGCTGCCTGGAATTTATCAAAACTGATTTTCGAAAAGGGCAACATTTTGGTCAATTCGGCTAATGCTCCAACCAATGGAAGTGCAGCGATCATAATTACAACGGAAATAAAAAATTGCGGAACCGACACCTTGTTTCTAAATCCTAAATGCGTAAAGGCTTTTTTATGGCAAAGCCATGCATAAAAGACCGGGGGCAGGAAAAAAAGAAAAAGAGTTGTTAGAAATTGAACCCACCGAAGTACATTGGCATTTTCAGGTACAAAAAGGGAATCCATTACTTCTTTGCTTGATAGGCCATGAAAATTTTTTAAATCAAGTTTTCCAAATAATGGAATCAGGCTCACAATTCCACCTATTAACAGGCCGGCCCCGGTAAATGCAGCCAAAATGCCCAATTGTCCCCAGTAACTCATTCTTTTCGATGCGAGATAGGCCATACAAGTAAGATTAAATAAATTTGCAGGCTCAAAAATAGCTGACAGTTCGCAGAAGACAGTTGACCGGTTCATATTTATTTATTTCGTTATCTGCATGTAGTCACTTTTAAATGATGATAAAAATTGGCAACATATCGCTCCCTGATTTCCCTCTCCTTCTTGCTCCAATGGAAGATGTGAGCGATCCCCCATTCAGAGCCGTTTGCAAGGCGAATGGTGCAGACCTTATGTACACTGAATTTATTTCAAGCGAAGGATTGATCCGCAATGCTATTAAGAGCAGGCAAAAACTTGACATCTTTGAATATGAACGCCCGATCGGGATACAAATATTTGGTGGCGATGAAGAAGCAATGGCGATGAGTGCGACAATTGTTGAGGCAGTAAATCCTGACCTGGTTGACATAAATTTTGGCTGCCCGGTTAAAAAAGTAGTAACTAAAGGAGCAGGAGCAGCTGTGTTGAAAGACGTGGATGCAATGATCAGGCTTTCGGAAGCTGTAATAAGATCAACTTCATTGCCCGTTACTGTAAAAACGAGGTTGGGCTGGGATGACCAGACAAAAAATATTGAGGAAGTCGCAGAACGTTTACAGGATGCAGGTATCAAGGCATTATCGATACATGGAAGAACAAGGGCACAGCTTTACAAAGGAGAAGCAGATTGGTCATTGATCGCGAAAGTGAAGGAAAATCCGCGTATTCAAATGCCGATCTTCGGGAATGGAGATATTGATTCTCCTGAAAAAGCCCTGGAATATAAGAATCGGTACGGTGTGGATGGGATTATGATAGGCAGGGCTGCAATTGGGTATCCCTGGATATTTAATGAGATAAAAAATTTTTTAAAAACAGGAGAACACCTGGAGCCTCCAACCATTGACCAAAGAACGGACGTCATCCGTCAGCATTTACATCATTCAGTTCAATGGAAGGGATTAATTCCGGGTATTAATGAAATGCGACGGCATTATACCAATTATTTGAAAGGACTTCCAAACATAAAAGAATATCGCCTGAAATTGGTTACCGTGAAATCGGTTGAAGAAATTGATGAGGTACTGGAGGAAATTGTCAGGGTTTATTCAGGATACCAATTTGAAAAAAGAAAGATTGACATTGAAGCAATGGCTTATAGCTGCGGTTAAGTAGTTGTGATCCATTTCGCGTTATATTATGTCATCCTGATCTTCATAGTTCTCATCAATCCGTAGACAGAAACAAATGTCCATATTGCTTCGAGGATCACAAATGGCCAAAAATTTATAAGCAGGGCAGCATAGCAACTCAGCGCTCCGCCAATACTATTCAAAACATAAAACAGCTTTCCATTTACCGGGATATATTTCATCGTATTTAAAAAGTAAGCAAATAGTACAAGGCCAACACCAATGGTACCGATGAAGTCGTTATAAGTCATGATCAGGAATTAAATGGTTTTAAAATTAATGTCATCGAAAATTCCATGCCGGTTGGTTACAGATCGATTGCTTTTTTTACTTTATCGCCCAGGGGAGAAATGGAAGGATCAAAATAATTTATCAAAACTCCCTGTTCGTTTATTAGATATTTCGAAAAATTCCATGAAGGCTGCTTCTCATTCCAGCCGTTCCTTGTCTTATCCGTGAGCCATTGAAAAACCTGCTGCTGGCTGTTTCCTTTCCTGACGCCATTCTTGATAGCCAGCGGAAAAGTGATACCGAAATTTTTTTTACAGAATTCAGCAATCTCCTCATCATTCCCTTTTTCCTGTTGTTTAAAATCATTTGATGGAAACCCTATAATAAATAATTTACCTTTTTCCTGTTCATATAATTCTTGGAGTTCACCATACTGTGCCGTATATCCGCAATCACTGGCAGTATTTACCAGTAGCACCTTTTTTCCTTTTAGCTCGCTAAATTTTAATGCTACTCCCGTGTTTAGGGTAACGGTAAGATCGTAAAATGATTGAGCAGGTGGAATATTTTTATCGTTGGACAAAATTATCGCGGATCTACCCAGCAACCTCTTAATACCTGTAAGGGCTGGATAGACTGCTTTTAAGACTTTCTGTCTGACTGTCATGCTGCTTGAATTGAGATTTACAATTTCTACGTAGCCCCAGAATGCAATCGCTACTGCCAGGAGCACAATTAATAATCGTATCAGCCTTCGATATTTCTTTTTAATACTCAATGTGATCTTTTCATAAAACAATAAGCGATCCGAAATGCATTTGCAGACAATTCATTTGTAGGAATAAATAAAAAAAGAACTAAGCCGGAACTGTGAAAAAAAACCTTGAATTAATTCACAACTTTTTTAAAAAGCCACAACTTTCCTTTAAAGGGTGGATATTTAATATTCGGGTCAAACCACGTTGGAGTTTTCATTACAGCTTTGCGGTGACTAAAAGTTTCAAAGGAATTTTTTCCATGATACTGACCCATTCCACTATTACCGCGACCGCCAAATGGTAAATAATGATTGGTTAAATGCCAGCTTGAATTATTGACGCAGGTCCCCCCTGCCGGAACTTCCTGGAGCCACTGCCTTTCTTTTTTATTGCTGGAAGTATACACATAAAAGGCGAGGGGATTTGGATTTTGATCAATAATGGACTTTGCTTCTTCAAATCGTTCAAAGGAAATGACGGGAAGAATAGGACCGAAAATCTCGTCTTTCATGATCGGGGTACCGGGTAATATGTTTTCCATGATCGTTGGCTCAATATAAAGTGTCGCCGCATCATGCCTCCCGCCATGAACGATAGTTCCATTGTTTAAATAAGTGATGAGCCTGTTGAATTGTTTTTCATTGATGATCTTGCAATAGCTGTAGTCCGTTGAGGGGTCCTGGGAGAAAAAATGAACCAGGGTTTCTTTGAGTGCTTTGACAAATGGTTCTTGTATGCTTTTATGTACAAGCACATAATCCGGGGCAACACACATTTGTCCTGCGTTTGAAAATTTTGTCATAGCAATACGACGGGCCGCTACTTTAATGTTTGCATCACTTTCAACAACACAGGGAGATTTACCCCCCAGCTCGAGCGTAACAGGGACTAATTGTTCGGCAGCCATTTTGTAGATGATTTTCCCAACGGTGGTGCTACCTGTATAAAAGACATGGTCAAATCGAAAATTATTCATCATAGCAGGGACCACCTGGGCTCCGTCACCTTCAACATATAAAATGTATTTTTCTGGAAAATTTTCCTCAATGATTTTTTTCATTATTGCTGATGTGGCAGGGGCAAACTCACTTGATTTCAAGACTACACAATTGCCGGCCATGATGGCGCCCACAAGAGGAGTAAACAATAATTGCAAAGGGTAGTTCCAGGGACCAATAATGAGCACAACTCCCAATGGCTCTCTAAGAATATAACTTGAAGATGGAAAATTGACAAGATTTGTTCCTACTTTTTCTGGCTGCATCCATTGGCGTAAATTCTTAAGCGCGGCATTAATTTCACTTAAAAGGAACCCGGTTTCTGTGACCCAACTTTCCTCTGCATTTTTTTTGAGATCGGAATATAATGCTTCATGAAGATCTTTTTCATGTTTCAGGATGGATGATCTTAATTTCTTCAATTGCTGATATCGGAATGAATAAGGTCGGGAATGACCGGTCTTATAATAATCCCTGGTAGATTCCAATTGACCGATCAGCGGGGAGGTTGACATATCAATTATTTATTAAAAGTAAGTTAGGCGAAAATCTTTTCAATCTCCTGTTCATCTTCCCGCGACTTCGGAAAAATTATTTTTAATTGGATGGCGGTAGTTCTTTCCGGCAGAATTGTTTTTCTCTTGTTAAATAACTAAAATAGTTGATGTAACTTTAAGTTCACTCACCGTTATGAAAAAATGGTTTTTCCCGGTTATTCTTTTCTCCTGCCTTGCTTGCAGGAACAATCGTGCTATACCCACTGCGATTGAAGGTACCCGGATTGTAAAGTCGGGACTGAATTATCCATGGGAAATCATATGGGGAAAAGATGATCATATATGGATGACCGAGCGAAACGGGAAAATTAGCCGTATAGATCCCGCAAATGGAAATGCCACATTTTCATTTACTGTTCCTGATGCTGAGGCAAATAATGAAGGCGGATTATTGGGCATGGCCCTGCATCCGGATTTTTTACAAAACGGTTTTCTGTATATTGTTTATGATTATCGTAACCATGATGTCTATATGGAAAAACTGGTGCGTTATACTTTTGCCAACAATACATTGAATAGCCCGACGGTTTTACTGGACAGTGTTCATGCAAACAGTAATCATGATGGCTCCAGGTTATGGATCACCAATGAGGCCAATCCAAAGATCTTTATGACCACCGGGGATGCGCTTGACCAGGCCCTGCCTCAGAATGTAAATACCCGCAATGGCAAAGTATTGCGCCTGAATCTTGACGGCACGATCCCTGCTGACAATCCATTTCCAAACAATCCTGTATGGTGTTATGGAAATCGTAACCCCGAAGGGCTGGTTATGGTAAATAATATTTTGTATGAATCCGAACATGGGCCTGATATTGAAGACGAAATAAATATTATTGAGAAAGGAAGAAATTATGGCTGGCCTGATGTAAAGGGCCCATGTGATGGATCAGAAAAATCTTTTTGTACTACACACAATGTGAAAGAACCAATATGGAGCAGTGGTAACAATACAATAGCAGTGTGTGGTCTTGATTATTACAATAATGATTTAATTCCGCAATGGAAGAACTCGTTACTCATGATGACGTTGAAAAATAGCAGCATCAGGCAAATGAAATTGAGTAATGATGGACTTTCCATTGTCCAGACTCAAACTTTTTTCCAGGATCAATGGGGGCGGTTGCGCGACCTCTGCATTTCTCCCTCCGGCAAAGTGTACGTTTGTACAAGTAATGGAGATAACAGGGATGTCCTTGTTGAAATCAACAACATAAAAAAATAAGTAATGAGGGATCAGGAACCAGGTTCATTTTCACCTAAGAAGATCTTCTTTATTTTTTAGACCTGGTCTTCTCCAAACCATTATTCTCCAAATAAGTTCTGCAGATAAAAGTGCACCCAAGGCAAATAGTGCAGGGCTTAGCATTTTACTTTCCACAGAAAAAGCGCTGCTAAGGGCAACACTATAAACGCCGAATGGCAATAACATCAAAACGCACAATCCTGCAACATTCAATGGGATTTTAAAAGGCCTTTTTTCTTTCGGGAGTTTAATTCTGAATTTGATAAGGCTGATAAATTCCAGGAACAAGGCTCCTCCATATAGTGTTATATCTATGATTAAAAGGTCCCCAAAGGTCCACAAGATCATTACGCTGACAATGGCTGCACTAATGATAATGGATCGGTAAGGAGTCTGAAATTTTCGATGAAGGATATGAAGTTTTTTAAGAAGAAGCCCGTCTGCAGCCATAGCTTGTGGGATCCTTGAGATCGAAAGCAGCACGGCCGAAAACAACCCAAGTGTACTGGCCATCCCACCGGCGGCAATAGTCATTGCCAGCCATTTTCCACCCACCACAGCTCCTAATGCAGGAAAGCCTTTTTCATTTAAAATGGAAAGATCTATTCCTGAAGATAATGCTGTCGTAACGGCAATGGAATAAACAGTTAAGGTCAAACCAAAGGCGATCAAAATGGAGACCAGGTAGGTTCTTACTGGCTTATTCACTTCTCCGGCGTATGTGGTTATATTATCCCATCCAATAAAATTCCACATTACCGCATATAATCCCATACCCAATGAGGAAAACCCCACTCCTTTTAATGATAGATTTGGAAGCTGAAGCGATGTGCCATGATGTGAAAGATGAATGGCAAAAAGAATAAAAAATGGAATAACCACAGCCGCGCTGAGCACCATGGAGATCCTTCCAACCGGTACAATACCCAATATATTAAACCCTGCGCTTGCCCAAATGATGATAAGACAAATCGGGATCTTGTAATGGGCGATTTCGGGGAAAAGAAAAGAAGCGTATGCAACAAAAAGTACCGGGTAAATCGCAAGGTCGACAAAAGTGTAAAGCCAGGTCCACCAGCCTTCATACCATGCCCACCGGATCCCTAATGCCCTTTTCACCCATTGATAATAGCCTCCCGTAACAGGCATCATACTGTTTAATTCCATCACCATAAAAATGGTGGGTATATCCCACAGGAGAGGGGTGAGCAGCAATAATAAAAGTGCACCATGTTGGCCGCCATAAGTTAGCAAAGGCTCCAGGCCATAGGGACCGCCTGAAACGGTGAGAAATATAACAGCAGTAAGCGGGATTATTTTTAACCTCTTATATAATGATCCGGTTCGGGTCATAATATAAAAGTATTTGATTTCAGGAAGAGAATGCCAGCATGAAGAGAAGTTTCGGGTTTAATGCCATTAAACAGTTAAACATTTTATCCAGGATTCCAGATGCCATCTGAATCTTTTGGATCATTCTACAATTCAAACTTTTCAGGAGGAAGGGAGTGCTAATAAGAAAAATTCAAATGATATTTGGGGCTGTTTTGTTTACGGCACAGATTTTCGGGGTTATTCTTAAATCTTAAAACATGAAGCGCGAAAAGAAAAAAAAAGAAAATAGGAGTCAGCATCATGAAAATCCATTGCCAGGTGAAATCAATCCAGGGCAGAGGCAGCAGAATACGAATGCACTTGAGCAGGCAGATAAAGACATTTCCGGTGATGCGGAGCTATCTGCACACAATGAAAATGACGATCTTGATGAAGGCGAATTGGGAAGGCTGGGTGAAGAGAAAACAGATTTAATTTAAGTCGTTTTTAACCTCCTCGTTAGTTTTAATAGTATTTTTTTAAATTTTTCATTTTGCCTTTTACATTTAGTGGAATGTATAAGAAAGGTGTGAATTTTTTTTTCACAATGATTAAGACGACTAACTTTAAGGGGAACAAAATTTCTTTTATATGCGATGGATTGGAGGCAGAGAAAGTTCAAATGTCGACGATCGCCGTGGTCTTTCCACTGGCGGAGGGGTTGCAATTGGTGGAGGTATCATTGGTGTTATTTTTTTAGTTATAAAATTATTATTGGGAGGCGGGGATTCGTCCGATCCTGTTCAATTACCTGGACAAACCCAGGAGATGACAGCCGACGAAAAGGCAGCAGATGATCAAAGAGCCAAATTTGTAAAAGTTGTTCTTGCATATACCGAAGATGTTTGGGATTCATTGTTTACTGCCAGCGGAAAACAATACACAAAACCAACCCTCGTATTATTTCGCAATAGTGTGGAATCGGCATGTGGATTTACAAGCGCTGCATCGGGCCCTTTCTATTGCCCCGGCGATGAAGAAGTATATATTGATCTTTCATTTTACCAGGAACTGGAAAATCGTTTCCAGGCACCGGGTGATTTTGCCGAAGCATATGTTATTGCCCATGAGGTGGGCCATCACGTGCAAAAACTCCTGGGTATTTCAGATAAAATGGAAAAGCTTCAGCAACAACTAAGCGGGGGCGAATACAACAAATATTCAGTGATGATGGAACTGCAGGCGGATTTTTTTGCAGGTGTTTGGGCGCATCATGCGCAACGAATGAAAAATATCCTGGAAGCAGGTGACATTGATGAAGCCTTAAATGCTGCTAATGCCATTGGCGATGACAGGTTACAAAAAGAAACGCAGGGGTATGTTGTACCCGAATCCTTTACCCACGGCACCTCCAAACAAAGAATGTACTGGTTTAAAAAAGGATTTGACACTGGAGATATGAATGCAGGCGATACCTTTCATGATCCCGGATTACAATGATAACTTATAAATTCCTACGAGTGTCCATAAGAAGTAAAGGGTCAGAATTTTTTCTGACCCTTTACTTTTCTTTTATTCTTAGTTACCGTCAAATGATTTTTTATTTATCGATATATCCAAACAGGCCATCGCCTTCAGCATTGGGTCCGGCTGCAAAATACAACCTCGTTATCGGGATAGTCGTTGCAGTTGAAGGGGCAAAAGAGATTGCCCATAAGCCATCGATGACGATGGTATTGCCGTTCGATTTTAATTTTCCAAGAAATCCACCATCAGTTGAATAGGCATTGATAACTCCATCTCCAAAATTTCCGATAAGAATAACATTTGAATTGTTGCCATCAAGAAATCCGGATGGAGCCATTGCTACCCCCCACGGGGCATTTAATTCCCCTTGAGATACCAATCGGTTCACTAAACTTCCATCAGGATTGTAAATATCAACGAAGCCAAGCCCTGCACCATGTTCTTCATCACCGCTCGTGCCGACCTTTGCATACATCACGTAGAGCTTACCCCCGATGTTTTGAATATTGAATGGGGAATATCCTTCAGGTAAATTGGGGTCAGCAAAAGGCTTACTGACCTCAGTGAATGTAGTATCAAACACATCGATCTTCGCGGTTTTAAAATTAGCAGCATACAAAAAATTAGCGCTTCCATCATTCGCGATAGTTACCCCTGTATAAGATGAGGTGGCCGACCTGTCTAATATTGTAACCGCTGCGGCGCCCGAGTTCCATCCTGAAATAATGCCATCATCGCCGACAAAAATAAACCTGGCGGCATTCCCACCGGGGATACGAAATCCTGTCGAACTATTAAAAACTTGCCCTGTAGGATGTCCACCTGTTGCTGCCGCTACTGTTGGAATGGTGACGGCTGGCAAAACCTGGTGCCCCATTGAATCATATACAACACTTACTCCTCCACCATTTGAAGAGATCCATAGAGTTCCGCCAGGTGAAAAAGCAATTCCCCAGCCATTGATAAGGCTTGGATCCACCCTGGCTGCGCCGAATGCGCTGTTGTTTGAAACAAGACTGACCTGGATAAAATTGGTAGATGTAGTTGTAGTTGGATTATTGTCTTTATGACAAGCAGCCATTGCTATGGCAACTATAAGCAGGGTTAAGACTGCTTTTAAAGCGCTGGTGGTGTTTTTGATTCCGTACATAAGCCTTTGCATAAAATTGATTTAAGATTTACAAAAAATTTACGTTTACAAAAAGGTTTTATTATTCAATACGATCATTAGCGGATTAAGGAGATACTGAATAATTGCTATTAAAGAATACGTTGGAAGTTTAAGGAAGGCGATCAAATGAGTTTTCATGACGACAGAATTTCCCGGAGAAATAAGCCCGTAGATTTTTTACAGGTATACACCGTACTTCAAATTGTGAACCGCTTTATTAAAAAATAGAAAGTTTTTTATAAAGAAAAAATTCAATTGTAAAATGAATTCTGTGAGGCAACTTTTCAAAAAATAAAACGATAAGATATTAGTGGTCTTGTGTCAGTGACCCGGTATCAATAAATATTGATATACGATCTTCTCCATTTTAATTTATAGTTCTCATCTTTTCGTTTTATTCTTTGCATTCACCCTAAGCTTACTCAGCAAACTGTGGATATCCTCCCACGTCTTCAATGCATGAATAAAAACTCTATCTTAGAGATGCTATGACCGATGAATATTTTATGAGCCTTGCTTTGAAGGAAGCGAGAATGGCTTACGACGAAGATGAAATACCTATTGGGGCAATTGTGGTTTTAAATGATCGTGTTATTGCAAGAGGTCACAACATGACCGAAAAATTAAATGATCCTACGGCACATGCGGAAATGATCGCATTGACCTCCGCTTTTAATTTTGTTGGGAGTAAATATTTGCCAGAGGCTTTTCTGTATGTAACAGTAGAACCTTGTCTCATGTGCGCGGGAGCATTGTATTGGGGCAAACTAAAAAAAATCATTTGGGGAGCTGCGGACGAAAAAAATGGGTATAAAAGAATTACTGGCACTAATTGGCCATTTCACCCCAAAGCTGAGATCATTGAGGGTATTTTAGAAGAGGAATGTGGACAGTTGATGAAAGATTTCTTTAAAAAAAAGCGATAGGGTATGAAAAAATCAAAAAAAATAGTTCCATCAAAAATCATTGTCACACACCCTTCCACGGGAACTGAAAGGAAATTAGATAAAACGACTTATGATCTTTTTAAATCGGCCATCATCCAAACTTTGAAAGGCAGTACCGGGAAAACATTCACCGAGCTTGCAAATGATGTAAAGCAGATCATTCGCAAAAAAAGTCCTGGTTTTAAAGGGTCAGCCTCCTGGTATACCATCTCGGTCAGACTTGATTTGGAAACGAGGGGCATTGTTGAAACCTTTTCAGAAAAGAGGAAAAAATTTCAACGCTTGAAGAAGTAATCACTGCCTGAATTTTCGAAATAAGAAACAATTCATCCCGCTTTAAACTTTAAGCCATTAATTTTGTAATTCTCTTAGGATAATCAGAAATTTTAAATTTTAAATCATTAGTTATGGCATTTACCTTACCAGCGTTACCTTATGCATTTGATGCATTGGAACCGCATATTGACAGT
>Ga0193726_1001254_pt1 | contig 20738 bp, 13 predicted proteins | sample H2c1metaG_FD_144928 | JGI IMG/M metagenome (GOLD analysis project Ga0193726, IMG submission 144928) | Soil microbial communities from a riparian zone of the East river system, Colorado, United States - H2c1 | ecosystem: Environmental > Terrestrial > Soil > Riparian zone | place: USA: East River... | reverse complement strand
AAGAAGCCGGAAACCATCAACTATCGCACCTTCAAGCCGGAACGCGATGGCTTGTTCTGCGCGAAGATCTTCGGACCCGTGAAGGATTACGAGTGCTTGTGCGGAAAGTACAAGCGGCTGAAGCATCGCGGCGTGGTGTGCGAGAAGTGCGGCGTCGAGGTGACCCAGTCCAAAGTGCGCCGCGAGCGCATGGGCCACATCGAGCTGGCTAGCCCCACCGCGCACATCTGGTTCTTGAAGTCGCTGCCGTCACGCATCGGTTTGATGCTGGATATGACGTTGCGCGAGATCGAGCGCGTGCTGTATTTCGAAGCCTTCGTGGTTGTCGATCCGGGCATGACCTCGCTGCAGCGCGGTCAACTGCTGACCGACGAGATGTATCTCGAATCTATCGAAGAGCATGGCGATGAATTCGATGCGCGCATGGGCGCCGAAGCGGTTCATGAACTGCTCAAGTCCATGGACCTGCCGTCCGAGGTCGTGAAAGTCCGTGAGGACATGTCGAACACGAACTCCGAGACGAAGATCAAGCGCTTATCGAAGCGTCTGAAGCTGATCGAAGCGTTCATGGAATCGGGCAACAAGCCGGAGTGGATGGTACTCACCGTATTGCCGGTGCTGCCGCCCGATCTGCGTCCGTTGGTACCGTTGGACGGCGGCCGCTTTGCGACCTCCGACCTGAACGATCTGTATCGCCGCGTCATCAACCGCAACAACCGTCTGCGCCGGCTGCTCGAGTTGAACGCGCCGGATATCATCGTGCGCAACGAGAAGCGCATGTTGCAGGAAGCGGTGGATGCGCTGCTCGACAACGGCCGCCGCGGCCGGGCGATCACGGGCACCAACAAGCGCCCCTTGAAGTCCTTGGCCGACATGATCAAGGGCAAGCAGGGCCGGTTCCGTCAGAACCTCCTGGGCAAGCGCGTCGATTATTCGGGCCGCTCGGTCATCGTCGTCGGTCCGACTCTGCGCCTGCATCAGTGCGGATTGCCGAAGAAAATGGCGCTGGAATTGTTCAAGCCGTTCATTTTTTCCAAGCTGCAGCTGCGCGGCGAAGCCTCGACCATCAAGGCTGCGAAGCGTCTGGTGGAGCGTGAAGGACCGGAAGTGTGGGACATCCTGGAAGAGGTGATCCGTGAACATCCGGTGCTGTTGAATCGCGCACCCACCCTGCACCGCCTCGGCATCCAGGCTTTCGAGCCCGTGCTGATCGAAGGCAAGGCGATCCAGCTGCATCCGCTGGTTTGCACGGCGTTCAACGCCGATTTCGACGGCGACCAGATGGCTGTGCACGTGCCGCTATCCATCGAGGCCCAGCTCGAGGCGCGCGCGCTCATGATGTCGTCCAATAACATCCTGTCGCCCGCCAACGGCGAGCCGATCATCGTCCCGTCCCAGGACGTGGTGCTGGGGCTCTACTACATGACCCGCGAGCGCGTGGGTGCGAAGGGCGAGGGCATGGCATTCAGCGACGTCGCTGAAGTACATCGCGCTTACGAGAGCCGCAATATCGATCTGCAGGCCAAGGTCAAGGTGCGTCTGGTAGAACACGTCCGCGATGCCGGCGGACAACTGGTGAAGAACGTACGCGTGGTCAACACGACGGCGGGCCGTGCGCTGCTGTCTGAGATTCTGCCGAAGGGGTTGTCCTTCGATGCCATCAATCAGGACATGACCAAGAAGATCATTTCCGGAACGATCAACGCGTGCTACCGCACCGTGGGTCTGAAGGAAACGGTCGTGTTTGCCGATCAGCTGATGTACACCGGCTTTCAATACGCGACCCGATCAGGCGTATCGATCGGTGTCGATGACATGGTCGTGCCGCAGCAGAAGATCAAGATTCTGGCCACCGCCGACAAGGAAGTGAAGGAGATTCAGGAGCAGTACTCCTCAGGGTTGGTCACCAATGGTGAACGCTACAACAAGGTTGTCGACATCTGGTCGCGTACCAATGACCAGGTGGCCAAGGCCATGATGGAAAAATTGGGCACCGATGAGGTGACCGACGCCAAGGGCAACAAGGTCCGGCAGAAGTCGTTCAATTCGATTTTCATGATGGCCGATTCGGGCGCTCGCGGTTCCGCCGCGCAGATTCGTCAGCTGGCCGGCATGCGCGGTCTGATGGCGAAGCCGGACGGCTCGATCATCGAAACGCCGATCACGGCGAATTTCCGCGAAGGGTTGAATGTATTGCAATATTTCATCTCGACTCACGGCGCGCGTAAAGGCTTGGCGGACACCGCTTTGAAGACCGCGAACTCTGGGTATCTCACGCGACGACTGGTCGACGTGGCGCAGGATTTGGTCGTCACGGAGATCGATTGCGGCACGATCAACGGCCTGTCCATCACGCCTATTGTCGAGGGTGGCGATGTGGTCGAGGGCTTGGGCGAGCGCGTGCTGGGCCGTGTGGTCTCAGAGGACGTGGTCGTCGCGTCGAGCGGCGAAGTGCTCGTGAAGGCAGGCGCCTTGATCGACGAGAAGCTGGTCAAGCTGCTGGAAAAAATGGGCGTCGATCAGGTTATGGTGCGTTCGCCCATCACCTGCGAGACCCGTTATGGCGTGTGCGCGCAGTGCTACGGCCGCGATTTGGGCCGCGGACATCGCATCAACATCGGCGAGGCGGTAGGCGTCATTGCGGCGCAATCCATCGGCGAGCCTGGTACCCAGTTGACCATGCGTACCTTCCACGTCGGCGGCGCGGCCTCGCGGGCGGCGGCGGCCAATGGCGTCGAAGTCAAGAGCAAGGGCACGATTCGCCTGCACAACATCAAGACGGTGCGCCACGAGAAGGGGCACCTGGTCGCGGTGTCGCGTTCCGGCGAGTTGGGCGTGGTGGATGATTTTGGCCGCGAGCGTGAGCGCTACAAGATACCGTACGGCGCCACCATCACGGTGAACGATGCGGACATCGTCACGGCGGGACAAGCGGTCGCCAATTGGGATCCGCATACCCACCCCGTGGTTACGGAAGTGGCCGGCATGATCAAGTTCTTCGACTTCGTCGACGGCATCACCGTCACGACTCAGGTGGACGATGTCACCGGCTTGTCCAGCACCGTGGTGCTGGATCCGAAGCAGCGCGGTTCGGGCGGCAAGGATCTGCGTCCGGTGGTGCGGCTCACCAATGCCAAGGGCAAAGAAGTCACTTTCCACAATACGGATATTCCGGCGGTATACGCGCTTCCTGCGGGCGCGATCGTCAGCCTGGAAGACGGCTCCAAGGTGTCCGTGGGCGACGTCATCGCGCGTATCCCGCAAGAGTCCTCGAAGACTCGCGACATCACCGGCGGTCTGCCGCGTGTGGCCGACTTGTTCGAGGCCCGTAAACCGAAGGATTCCGCGATTCTCGCGGAGCGCTCAGGCACGGTGAGCTTCGGCAAGGAAACAAAGGGCAAGAAACGTCTCATTATCACCAATGAAGGCACGGATAAGTACGAGGAGTTGATTCCGAAGTGGCGCAATCTCAATGTGTTCGAAGGCGAACAGGTCGAGAAGGGTGAGGTGATCGCCGACGGCGAGCCGAACCCGCATGACATATTGCGGCTACAGGGCGTCGAGGCGTTGGCCAACTACCTGGTTCGCGAGATCCAGGCCGTCTACCGCCTGCAGGGCGTGAAGATCAACGACAAGCACATCGAAGTCATCGTGCGGCAGATGCTGCGCAAGATCGAGGTGCTGGATGCCGGCGATTCGGCGCTGCTGCGCGGCGAACAGATGGATCGCGGCAGGCTGCTGGACGTCATTGCGAGGCAGAAGACCGAGGGCAAGCACCAGTCGACTTGGGAACCCCTGTTATTGGGTATCACCAAGGCGTCTCTGGCGACCGAGTCGTTCATCTCCGCGGCCTCCTTCCAAGAGACCACCCGCGTCCTTACCGAGGCGGCAGTCCGGGGCTTGAAGGACGACCTGCGGGGCCTGAAGGAAAACGTCATTGTTGGACGCCTCATTCCCGCGGGGACCGGCTTCGCGTATCATGCACGACGTCGACGCGCTTCGGATGATAGCCGCCGCCGCAGTTTCATGGATGTCAGCGGTGGAATGGGCGACTCAGACGATGCGGTACCGGCGGGGGACACGGAAGCAGCTGAATAGAACAATAATAAGAAGTATTTAATAAAGATGCGGCCTCGGATCGGAAACGGTTCGAGGCCTTTTTTATGCCTTAGAAGAACTCGGGAATTTTGCCGCGCAGGGTGTGTTCGAGCTCGTTCATGGGTTTCACCATGGGGTGATCGGGTGCGATCCGCCGCGCCGCATCCATGCAACTTCACGCTTCAGGCGTTCGAAAAGAGCGGTAGTAGTAATCCGCCAAATCGTGCCAGGCACTGGTGAGATAGGGATCTTTCTTCACGGCGGCCAGCAGAAGTTGCTCACCCTGATTGACCTGGCGCATTTCGAGACGGACGTTGCCCTCGAAGAGACCGATGATCTCGGGTCGGACATTTGTCTCCGCTCGCAAGGAAGACAGCTCATCAGCCGCAGCGGCAAGCTGCGCCGGTTCGTGCTTCGCCAAAGCACCTGCAAACTTGATGACCCGGGAGTCAGTCTTCAGCATATCGCCCGACGCCAGGAATTGACGGCCCAAAGTCACTATGAGCGGAAATGTTTCGTCTGTGGGCGGTTGCGGTGGTCCCTTCGAGACCTCGACATGGCTCGCGACGACGAATGTGAGCACCGGATGAGCAGCCAGCGGTGCCATCAGACCTGGCAGTGCCGCGCTCAAGATACACAGGCAAAGCCGCCGTAGGCTCGAACTCATAGCTTCGCGCGCATGATCATGGGCGCCGACAACGTCGTGCCGTCCTTGAGAACCCCATGATCGTCCAGGCTGTCCCACCCCGAATTTGCGATGTAGTAGAAATAGCCCGCGACCATGACGCCATGCGTCGGATCGCCGAGCGTCGGAGTCGCCCGCTCGATGATGGATTCCGAAATGACATGGGTTTTTGAGGCATCCAGAGCGAATTGCACCACCCTCTCCGGCGATGTGCCGTTCTGCGTGGCAATGAGCGTGTTGCCGACGGCGTAGAGGCCGTCGATGCCGCTCAGGTCGTACCTGCCTTCCATGGGAATCCACGCCACTTGCTTGGTAGCGAGATTGAGCACGCCGATGCCGCGCACATAGTCCGGCACCAGGATATGTTTGCCGTCCGACAGGACCGCCGGAGTTTGCGGCGACACGAAATCACCGGCGTCGAGCCGCTCGATACTCTGGGTTTTGCGGCTGACCCGGTACACGCCGCCGTGTTCGCCATCGGAGACGATCGCATCACCGTTCAAGTCAAGCGTCATGTCGCCCAAAACAGCCTTAGGTGGGCCCTCAATGCGCGCCAGAAGGTTGCCCGAGCGAAGATCGTACAACAGGACGGCGGATCTGCCCCAATCCCTTTCGGGCGCGAGCGTAAACCCTTGCAAGGCTGCTTCCGTGGCCCACAATACTCGGCGCGCCGCGTCGACTTTCAGCGCCATCATGGACCATTGGTCGGGCGCCCGGGTGAACATCGTGACCTGACCCGTCATATCAACGGCGGCAATGTGTTTGCCGAGCACGCTGCTGATATAAAAACGCTTGGTGGCGGAATCGTAATCGATATCTTCCGGGACCGGCACTGACGGATTCAACCGAAAAACTTCAGCCGCGTTCGACATGCTCGAAGTATTGGCAGCCATGTCGCGCTGAATCGCCTGAAATTGCGGAAGGGCGCGAAGCGGGTCGAATTGCGGCGCCCGCAGGGCTTCGTCATTTGCCTGGCCCATGGCCACGAATTGGGCAAAACTGCGCAGCGCGTCGTCCTGCTTTCCGGCAACACTCTCAGCGCTCATGAGCTGCAGCGTTGCGCGCGGCGAGCCGTTGAGAAATGAATGCATCGATTGCGCCGCGCCGAGGTAGGATACGGTGTCGCCGCTGCTATGCGTACGGCGCAACGTCTCTTGCAACTGACCGAGCTGCGCGGCGGCGCTCGCTGCCTGTTGCGCATCCGATGGGACAGCGACCGCGGGGGCAATACCCACGGCCGCAAAACCGGCGGCCGCAATACCCGCGGCGGCAGCAAGCAGAATCCGTGTAAGGGCATTCACCCGGCTAAAATTCCTTATCCTCCGACAGACCGCGGGCAGCATATGGGCGCATAGTAAGCGCGAACCCTCTCGGAGGCCATTGCCATGAAATTTGAAGATCCAGAATTGCTTGATCTGCCGCCGTTTCAGGAATCAAACCCGGTCGCGGCGCACACCACCGGCACGGTGGACGACGACGATGACCCGGCCGATGAGAGCGCGAATGAGAACGAGGCGCCGATACGCGAAACCAGTGATGCCACGGAGGCTCCTGAAGAGTTTGAAGTCGACGATGAAGATGAACTGGGTCACCCTGAAGACGATGACGCGGATGAGGACGACGCCTAGTCGACAGTTTTTCCCGGTTTGAGCTGCGTCGGTGAAGAGACGTGAATCGAATCACGTTTTTATCCGTGGGCGCCATTATTCTTACGGCATGCTGTTCCTATCCGCATTTGCCCGTATCGTGCCGCAAGAATCCGAGCCCAACGGCCTGCTCGCGCAATCCCGCGCCGCCGCCCTGGGACACCTGGGTTTGACCATCATCGCGGTGGTCTTCGTCCTGGTCACATTCTGGAAAGGCTAGTCTCTCCCTAGAATTCGCTTAACCGCTCGGCGCCGTGCCGGCGATCGCTGCGAGTGCCGCGGTATTCGCCATCGTCCACCCTCCCGCGTCGATGATCCCGGTGTTCGGATTGGGTCTGTGCGCCGCTTTCGCATTCGAACGGAGCAAACTGCTGCTCGCACCGATGATCGCTCACGGGATCTACAACACGGCCGTGCTCGCGTACCAAATGCGGATGTGAGCTGAGCCAGCGCCGATGAGATAGAGTGCCGGGTCCAGCAGTAGCGATACGCATTAGGAGACCTGGTGTGAATTCGAAACGCCTCATTGCGCTTGCCATGGTGGTCTTTAGCACAGCCGCAACGGCGGTCCTGGCGGATTCTACGCCGGTGTCCGGAATCCAAACCGCTGATATGAACAAGGCGGTGCGCGCGCAGAACGATTTTTTTGAGTATGCGAATGGCGCATGGCTGCGCAAGGTGCAAATCCCGCCGGACCGCTCGCGCTACGGAGTCGATGTCATGATGGCCGAGCAAGCGCTGCTTCAGATGCGCGAGCTGATACAGGGGGTGCGAAGCGCGAATGATGCCGATGCGCGCAAGGTCGGCGACCTGTACGACAGTTTTATGGACGAGGCGCGTATCGAGCAAGAAGGGGTGAAACCCCTACAGCCCGAATTTGAATTGATCGACGCCATCAAGAGTGCGGATGATATTGGGCCGCTCATGGCTCAGCTCGATCGAGTCGGCGTGGCGACGCCCATCGGCATATTCGTTGCGCCGGACGCGAAACGCTCCTCCCGGTACGCGCTCTGGTTTTCGCAAAGCGGATTGGGCTTGCCCGACCGCGATTACTATTTGAGCGATGACGCGAAACTGCTCGGTTTCCGCACGAAGTATCGCGAGCACGTTGCCAAAATGCTGACTCTCCTGGGAGACGCGCACGCGGTCGATGAGGCGGCCCGCATCCTCGCTCTTGAAACCGATTTGGCCAGGATTCAGTGGACTCGAGTGGCGAATCGCGATCCGCAGAAGACCTACAATCCGCTCAGCCTCGCGCAACTCCAGGAACTCGCGCCGTCCATCGACTGGAAAAGTTACCTGGCAAAAGGCAGCGTACCCGATCCCCGGCCAACGATGATCGTGCGCCAGCCTGATTATCTCAAGGGCCTGTCCGGGCTGATCAAGAGCACGCCGCTGTCCACGTGGAAGGAATACTTCCGCTATCAGTTGTTATCCGACAACGCTCCTTACCTGACGCACGCCTTTGTCGATGAGGACTTCGCCTTCGCGCAGGGTGTTTTGCGCGACACGCCGAAAAATCAAGAACGCTGGAAACGCGGTTGCGAACTGGTCGACCAGGTGCTCGGCGAGGCTTCCGGAAAATTGTACGTGGCAAAGTACTTCCCGCCAAAAGCCAAAGCGCGCATCGACGAACTCGTCGCCAACCTGTTGAAGGCCTACGCCCGGAGTGTCGATCAGTTGTCGTGGATGAGCGAGGCCACCAAGGTGGAAGCTCGCGCCAAACTGCGCAAGATCAACGTTAAAGTCGGCTACCCAAGGCGCTGGCGCGATTACAGCAAACTGGTCATATCCCCCAGGGATGTGCTCGGCAACGTGAGGCGGGGTGTTGAGTTTGAATACGACCGCAGGCTGGGGCAATTGGGCGGCCCAGTCGACCGCGACGAATGGCTGATGACGGCACCCACGGTCAATGCCTACTACGATCCGCAGCTGAATGAGATTGTATTTCCCGCCGGAATTCTACAGCTGCCGGTGTTCAATCCGGACGCGGAAGATGCGTTCAACTACGGCGCAACCGGGGCGACCATCGGGCATGAAATCAGCCATGGCTTCGACGATGAGGGCAGCCAGTTCGACAGCGACGGCAACCTGCGTGATTGGTGGACGGCCGAGGATCACGCAAAATTCAAGGCCAAAACCGATAAGTTGGTCAGGGAATATAACCGGTTCGAACCGGTACCGGGTTTCCACGTCAATGGCGAGTTGACGCTGGGCGAGAACATCGCGGACATCGCCGGAATTGAGATTGCATACAAGGCTTATATCGCATCTTTGAATGGGCGCACGCCGCCGGTCATCGACGGCCTCAGCGCCGATCAGCGATTCTACCTAGGCTATGCCCAGAGTTGGCTGAGCAAGACACGCGACGCCGCGCTCATCGAGCTCGTCAAGTCCAACCCGCATGCTCCGGAGAAATATCGTGTCAACGGCGTCGTCGTGCACATGCCGAGCTTCTACGATGCCTTCGCAGTGAAGAGCGGCGACAGGCTGTATCTTGGGCCCGAGGAGCGCGTAACGCTCTGGTAGGATTGCCGTCACGAGTTGCCGGCGGCATTCATCGAAGGAGGCGGTCATGGCGCGTTACACCGGGGGCTGTCTTTGCGGCGCATTGCGTTACGAGGCCACGGAAAAACCGACCTACGAAGGCCACTGTTATTGTGCGGATTGCCGCAAGGCGTCCGGCTCGGGTTTCCTTCCCTTCATGTCATTTCCGCGAGGCGCACTGAAATTTAGCGGGAAAATCCTCATGCACCGCTCGAAGGCGGCCAGCGGCCGTGTGGCGGTGCGCAATTCCTGCGCTGTTTGCGGCGGGTTGGTATTTGGCGGCGAAGTCCAGGACTCAACCTGTTTCACGATTTACGCCGGCTCGCTGGATGAGCCGATGACATTTCATCCGAGGGTGGCCATCTTTACCCGCAATCGCCCACCCTGGGCGGTCATTCCGCCCGGGCTGACGGTCTTCGAGGGACTGCCGGCATAGTAAGATGCCCGATACGGATCTCAATATGCTCATCCGCTCATCGGATGGCGGCGACGCGAAAGCCCGCGAGCAATTGTTCACCGTTCTGTATGCGGAACTACATCGCCTGGCGCAGCGTCAGTTGCGGCGCAATTCCTCGCTTACTTTAAGTCCCACCACCTTGCTGCACGAGACTTATCTGGACATGTCGAGCCGGGAGTTTGGCGCGTTTCCGGACCGCGCGCGATTTTTGGCATATGCGTCGCGCGCGATGCGTGGATTGATCGTCGACTACTTCCGCAATCGCTCAGCACAGAAACGCGGCGGGGAATTCGAGATTACAGCGCTGCCGACCGAAATGCCGCAGGGCGTCGAATCGGATGCCGAACTCGAGCGCCTCAGCGATGCTGTGGATGCGCTCGCCAGCATTGAACCGCGGCTTGCGCAAGTGGTCGATCTGAAATTCTTCTGCGGATTGACCTTTCCGGAAATTGGAGCGGTGCTGGGCACCTCGGAGAAAACCGCCAAGCGTGATTGGGAAAAGGCCCGCATCCTGCTTCAGCATGAGCTGACGGAAACCTGAGGGTTTGTGGACCGCGTAGGGCGCTTCAGCGCAGAACAGTGGAAAGAAATTTCCCCCTATCTCGATCAACTGCTGGATCTTGAACCGGCTGAGCGCGGGCGCTGGCTGACCGACCTGAGTGCGCTCGAGCCCGGGTTGGCAGATGATCTGCGCCTGCTTTTGGCAACCCACGAGGCGATTGATGAGGTGCAGTTCCTCGAGCGCTCTCCCTTGAGTCCCGGTGTCGAGCCGCTGGCCGGGCAGCAGTTCGGGGCCTACACGCTTGCGTCTCTGCTCGGCAGAGGGCGGATGGGATCGGTTTGGCTGGCCAGGCGCAGCGATGGAGATCTTGACGCCAAAGTCGCCATCAGATTCCTTGACCATCGAGGCGTGGGACGCCGAGGCGCCGAACAAATACGCCGCGAGGCCGGCTCATTGGCGCGACAATCTCACAGCAACGTTGCACGCCTCTTCGATGCCGGCTTTGGCGCGGGCGGCCAGCCGTTCCTCGTCCTCGAGTATGTCGAGGGCACTCGCATCGACGAGTATTGCAACGACCGCGCACTTTCGCCGGATGCACGATTGGCGCTCCTCCTGCCGGTAATCGATGCCGTTGCGCACGCGCACGCGCAGCGGATCGTGCATCGGGACCTCAAACCCTCCAACGTCCTGGTGACCGCCGACGGCGTCGGCAAGTTGTTGGATTTGGGCGTCGCTTCCCTGATATCCGATTCTGCAGCGCTGAGCACTTCGGCATCGATATCCAAGACTGCGCCTCTCGAAGTGTCGCCCGATCAACCGCATTCGCCGGGTGTGGCGCCTGCTTTTGCCGCCCCGGAACAGATCCGCGGCGAGCCGGTCACCCCGGCAAGCGATGTGTACGCGCTGGGCACGATGCTGCACCTGCTGATTGCCAATCGGCATCCGTTCGCCTCCGACACCTCGACTCACACCCAGCTTATCCAGGCTGTGCTCACCGATGATGCGCGCCCCGCCTCCGAGTCCCTCGCCTCCTCACGTGCCAAGCGCTGGGCGCTGGGAGGTCTGGATGCCGTTATTGCCAAGGCCATACAGCGAGAACCCGAGAATCGGTATGCTGCGGCGGGCGAGCTGGCCGCTGATATACGGCGGTTCCGCTCCCAGCGCCCGGTGCAGGCGCGCTCGCATACCTGGATTCAGCGCGTGGTGATGTTCGCGCGGCGGCTGTGGGGGGCACGCCGCCTGGGTTGATCCCGATGTTGATGGCGGCCCACTGACCTGTATGATTCGCCCGTGCCGACAGCCCTCACCATCGTCCGCCAATCATCGTTTTCCGCGACACCGTGGAAGAATGGCGGCGGCATAACCCATGAGGCCATGCGTGTACCCGCCGGCGGCGATTCGTTTCTCTGGCGTGTCAGCGTGGCGCACATCGAATCGTCCGGCCCTTTTTCAGATTTCGCGGGGTACAGCCGCAGCATGGTGCTGCTTCGAGGCCTGGGACTCGCGCTCAAATTCGGCAACGGAGAGCAGTGTGTGTTGCGCAAGATCGGCGATTCGGTCGAGTTTGACGGGTCCACGCCCACCCACTGCGATTTGCTGCAGGGGCCGTGCGTGGACCTGAATCTCATGGTGTCCAAGTCGCTGCGGGCCGAGGCTCGCGTCGCGCGTCTGGATGAGAGCCTGACCGTGCATGCATCGCGGGAATCTGCTTTGATTTTCAGCGTTGAGGCCCCATTGTTGCTGGACGGCGATGCGGGCGAGCCCGTGAGGCTGGAGCCTTGGGATCTTGCCATGTTTTCGCAGGGCACGGTCCGCCTCAGCAGAATTGAGCCTGAGCCATTATCCGCGCCCAGCGCCGTGTTTTTTGCGACGATAAGTCATTAAAATCCGAGACCCCATGGCTGCCAATCTGCACCTATCTTCGTCCGGCGACACTCCGGAAACGCTGCGTCAGACGATTAGAGAGCAGGGAAGCTGGCCTGAAGATCGGGCTGTGAAGCGTCTGCTGCACAGCCTGGAACTCACAGGCGGCGCGCGTCATCGCGCGGTTACTGTCGCAGTGGGGCTCGTCGAGGGCGCGCGTGCGCGGCGCGCTGAGCGTCCCTTTCTCGACGCCTTTTTGCAAGAGTTCGGTTTGTCGAATCAAGAAGGCATTGCGCTCATGTGCATTGCGGAAGCGCTGCTGCGCATTCCCGACGATGTCACGGCGGATCGGCTGATTGCCGAGAAGCTCAAGTCAGGCGACTGGTCTTCTCATTCCGGCCGCTCGGAATCTGTGTTCGTGAATGCCTCAACCTGGGGGCTGATGCTCACGGGCGGCATTCTCGAGTTGGATCCGTCGATCAAGACCGATGCCGATGGGTGGATGCGCAAGCTGACCCGCAAGGCGGGGGAGCCGCTGGTGCGCCTCGCCGTGCGCCGCGCCATGCGCATCATCGGCGGGGAATTTGTCGTCGGCCGTACCATTGAAGAAGCGCTGGCACGCAGTGCCCGTGAAGCAGACGTGGGCCTGTGTTCCTTTGACATGCTGGGCGAGGGCGCGCGCACGCTGCAGGACGCAGCGCGTTACCTCGAATCTTACCAACACGCCATCGAGGTCATCGGCTCCACGGCGGCGGGACGCGCCGTTCATGACGTGTCGAGCATCTCCATCAAACTATCGGCTTTGGAGCCACGCTATGGGCTGTTGCAGCGTGAGCGCGTCATGCAACGTCTGGTGCCGCAGGTGCTCGATCTGTCGCGTCAAGCCGCGCGGCTTGGCATCCAGCTCACCATCGATGCGGAGGAGGCGGACCGCCTCGATCTCTCGCTGGACATCATCGAGGCTCTGGCGAAGGACTCGGTCACCCGGGATTGGCCGGGGCTGGGGCTGGCGGTACAGGCCTATGGCAAGCGCGCCTTGGCGGTGATTGATTGGGTCGCGGCAACGGCGCAACGCCACGGCAGAAGGATGACGGTGCGTTTGGTGAAAGGCGCGTACTGGGATTCCGAGATCAAGCGCGGCCAGGAACGCGGTCTCGACGGTTATCCGGTGTACACGCGCAAGGTGACCACCGATGTGTCTTATCTGGCGTGCGTGGGGCGATTGTTCAAATACGCCGACTCGATCTATTCGCAATTCGCCACGCACAACGCGCACAGCATTGCCGCGGTGCTGGAGTTGGCGCCGCCGAAGGCGAACTATGAGTTTCAACGCCTGCACGGCATGGGCCGGCTGCTATATGCCGAAGCGGCCCGCCAAGTCGGCAATTTCCCGCGCGTGCGCGTCTACGCGCCGGTGGGCGAGCACAAGGATTTGCTCGCCTACCTGGTGAGGCGTCTGCTGGAGAATGGAGCCAACACGTCGTTTGTGAACCGCTTCATGGATGAGCAGGTGCCGGTGACCGAGATTGTCCGCGACCCCATCTCGGAGCTGGAGCGGCTGGAGTCGTTCGCGCACGCGCGCCTAGGGGTACCCGCCGCTCTGTATTCCGATCGGCGCAACTCCCGTGGAATCGATCTCGGCGATCCGCGCGAGCTGCAAACCTTGCGCGGCGAAGTCGCCCCGCATCGGTCGAAGAAGGCGGATGCGCACACCGCGGGTCCCATCATCAACGGTGTGTTGCTGCCCGGATCCACGCATCCGACGACCAACCCCGCGGATCGGCGCGAACAGGTGGGCGTCTCGCGCGACGCCGCTGCGAATGAAATCACCATGGCGTTCGATGCGGGTGCGGCGGCTCAGCCTGCGTGGAACCGTAGCGGCGGCGATGCGCGCGCGAACTGCCTGGAGAAGGCCTCCGATATTCTCGAGGCGAAGCGTTCGGAGTTTCACGAGCTGTTGGTGCGGGAAGCAGGCAAGACCATCTCGGACGCCATCGCGGAAGTGCGCGAGGCGGTGGATTATTGCCGCTACTATGCGCTGCAGGCGCGCAAGCAATTTGCCGTTCCGGCGCGTCTCGAGGGCCCCACCGGCGAAGTGAACGAACTGAGCTTGCAGGGCCGCGGGGTGTTTGCCTGCATCAGTCCTTGGAATTTTCCGCTGGCCATTTTTGCCGGCCAGGTCACCGCAGCGCTCGGCGCCGGCAACACGGTGGTGGCGAAACCGGCTGAACCCACACCGTTGATTGCTGCGCGCTTCATTCGCCTGCTGCATGAGGCGGGTGTCCCGCCGCAGGCCGTGCACCTGATACCGACGCCGGGGCGGTTGTTTGGAGAAGTCGCACTGGCGCATCCGGCACTGGCGGGTGTGGCCATGACCGGCTCGACCGACACCGCGCTGACGATCAATCGTGCGATGGCCGCACGCGGCGGCATCATTGTCCCGTTGATTGCCGAGACCGGCGGATTGAATGCGATGATCGTCGATTCAACCGCACTGCCCGAGCAAGTGGTCGATGATGTGGTGAGCTCGGCGTTCATGAGCGCCGGCCAACGTTGCTCGGCGCTGCGTCTTTTGTTCCTGCAGGAAGAAATTGCCGACACCGTGCTGGAAATGATCGCCGGCGCCATGGATGAACTGCTCATTGGCGATCCGTCCGATCTTCAGACCGATGTAGGACCCGTCATCAATGCGGCTGCACGCGATGGGTTGGCGCAGCATGTTGAACGCATGCGCAAGGAGGCGCGGATCGTGAAAGCATGCGATCTCGGTGCGGCACACCTGCACGGCAGCTTCTTTGCACCGCATCTGATCGAGCTTGAATCGGCAGCGCAGCTCACTCGTGAGGAATTTGGTCCGATACTGCACGTGGTGCGGTATCGATCGAGTGAGATCCAAGAAGTTTTGCAAGCCATTCGAGACAGCCGCTATGGCTTGACGCTCGGGGTGCAAACTCGATTGGAGTCATTTTGGCGGCAGGTATTCATGGACACGGCGATCGGCAATACCTACGTCAATCGCAACATGATCGGCGCGGTGGTCGGTGTGCAGCCCTTCGGCGGAAACGGGCTCTCGGGCACGGGTCCGAAAGCCGGCGGCCCGCATTATCTGGCGCGTTTCGCGAATGAACGGACGTTGACCGTCAATACCACGGCGACCGGCGGTAACGCGGCGCTCCTCAATCTTGGCAACTAGGTCCGGCCGCGCGTCCTATTTTCGGCTGGTTCCCGGCGACGTAAACGGCTTCCTCGGACTGGTGGTCGATAATCTATCGGTTCTTGGCTTGCTTGCGGCGGTGTTGATCGGCGTGTATGCCGTTCCGGCGGACATTGTCTTCGGGCGAATGTTCCCGGGAACGGCGCTGGGCGTGCTCGCGGGCGACTTGGTCTATACCTGGCTGGCGGTGAGACTGGCGCGCCGGACCGGCCGCAGCGACATCACGGCCATGCCGTTCGGATTGGATACACCCTCGACCATCGGCATGGCGCTGTTGGTGCTGGGTCCAGCCTTCGCCAATTTCCGCGCCGCGGGTCTTGATCCGACCTCCGCCGGTCTCGAGACCTGGTATCTGGGCATGGCGGCGACTGCAACCATGGGAGTTTTGAAGCTGTTGCTGTCCTTTGCGGGCCGGACTGTGCGGCGGTTGATTCCCATGGCCGGATTGCTCGGCTCGTTGGCTGGGATTGCGCTCACCTTGATCGGTTTCTTTCCCATGGTCGATCTGCTGCAGTTCCCGATCGTCGGTTTTCTGACCCTGGGGCTGATCCTGTACGCGCTGGTTGCCAAGGGATCGGTTCCCCTGCGAATGCCGGGCGTACTGTTTGCGGTCATCGTCGGGACAGCGCTGTATTACGGAGCCGGCCATTTCGGGCTGCTGGGCATGCACGTTCCGGCGCCGGCGATGCCGGCTCTGCGCCTCGCACTTCCGCACCCCGACCCAGGGATTTTTCGCGGCTTCGCAGGGCTGTGGAATTATCTTCCGCTGATCATTCCGTTCGCGCTGTTGACGGTGGTGGGCGGAGTGAACAACACCGAAAGCGCTCGCGTCGCCGGGGATGACTACGATGTGCGCAGTGTTTTGCTCGCGGAATCGGCCGCAACATTACTGGCGGGGTTGGCGGGCGGCGTGGCGCAAACCACTCCGTACATCGGGCATCCCGCGTTCAAGGAGATGGGTGCCCGTTCCGGGTACACGCTGCTGACGGGGATTTTCATCGGCGTGGGCGGGGTGCTGGGGTATCTGGCCAATTTGATCGAATTGGTGCCGCTCGCCGCATTGGCTCCGGTTTTGGTCTTTCTGGCGCTCAACATCACCGCGCAGGCATTCACTGCGGTCCCCGCGCGCCATGCGGCCGCCGTGGCCATCAGTTTTTTCCCGTCGATCGCGCGTTTATTGACCATTGAACTGAGCGATCCCAAATTCGTGGCGCCCGAGCGCTTGGCTCAGCTGTTGACCGCGCCCGAACACGGCCTGCCTGCTTTCAGCGTGATCGTTGCGCTCGGTAACGGATTCATCATCACGGCGACGATATGGGCGGCGTTCGTGGTTGAAATGACGGAGAACAGACTTAGATCGGCCGCAGCCTATCTGGCTGCCGGCGGGATCTTGAGCTTTTTCGGCATCGTTCACTCGGTTCGTCTCGACGGCAGCGCATATGCACTGTGGCAGTTGCATGGAATCGCGCGCAACGTCGCCACTCAATTTTGCGCCGGGTACTTCGTGCTTGCCGCCGCCTTGTTATTGCTATCCTTACAGAGCCGAGCGTCGAGCCGAACTAACAACAACCCGTTGAGCCGAACTAACAACACCGGTTGAGCCGAACTAACAACAACTAAAGCTGCCCGGACTATGTCAAGCGCATTGCCGTCGGTGTCGGCCAATTCCTACAGGCAAGATCTAAGTTGTCACGTAGAATTTCTGCCTCATCAATCGAGCAATCCATGGATCAAAGCAACTCGTTACCGAGCTCGATTGGCGCCGTGCGTTCCAGCATGCCATTGCCTCCCAAAACGCTGATTGGATTCTTGCTGGCGGTGGTCGCCGTCGTCATGATCGCCCTGCTGTCCTATCAGTCTTTGCAGGCAACGACGGATACCGCTCGAAATCTGACGCAGTCCGTTGAGGTTCTGCGGCGTCTGCAGGGGCTGCTATCGACGTTGAAGGACGCGGAAACCGGACAGCGCGGGTTTTTGCTCACCGGCGAGGAAAGTTACATTACGCCATATACGGACGCCAAGGATTCGCTGCCGGATGAGTTCAAGGCGCTGCGCGCGTCGCTCGTCAACCGACCCGAGCAGGCGCAGCGACTCGATGCGCTCGAATCACTCGCGAATCTCAAGATGGCGGAACTCGAATCGACCGTCGCTGCGCGTCGTGCGGGACATACCGAAGCGGCGCTGGCCACGGTCCGTACCGATCGGGGCAAGACCTACATGGATCGAATCCGAGACACCGCGGGCGACATGGAGGTGGTTGAGGAGCGGTTGATCGAGCGACACGAACACGAGTCGGAGCATGCCGCGACGATTTCATTGGCCGTGACCTGGGGCGGCTCGGGGCTGTTGCTGGTTTTGATTGCCGGCGCGGCCGTTGTGGCCTCGCGCGACTTCCGCGCCCGGCAAGCGCTGGCGTGGATTCGGTCCGGCCAAATGGGATTGAGCGAGCAAATGCAAGGAGATCAGACCCTCGATAAGCTGGGCAATAATCTGCTGGGATTTTTGGCTGGATTCGTTGAGGCGCAGGTGGGCGCCATTTACATGGCCGAAGCCGGCCTCTACCGGCGATTCGCCGGCTATGCGTTGCCGGCAGAGGGCCTGCAGACGGTGCGGCCCGGGGATGGACTCGTCGGGCAAGCGGCGCAAGACAAACGCGCGCTTCGAGTGCGCGACGTTCCGGCCGGTTACCTGCCGATTTCGTCGGGCATCGGGATGGGCACGCCGAATGAGTTGGTGGTGGTGCCTGCCAGCATTGACGGGGTCGTGCATGCGGTGCTGGAACTGGGATTCTTCGGTACCACTGATGCCGACCAGCGTGAACTGCTGTCGCGCGCATCCGAATCCATCGCCGTCGCCGTGCGTGCCGCCAAGGACCGCCAGCGGCTCGAAGAATTGCTCCAGGAAACGCAGCAGCAGTCCGAAGAACTTCAAGCCGGTCAGGAGGAGTTGCGCGTAACCAATGAAGAGCTCGAAGAGCAGGGCCGGGCGCTGCGAGAATCGCAGGCGAATCTGGAGGCTCAACAAACGGAACTGGAGCAAATCAACTCGCAGCTCGAAGAGCAGACTCAACTGCTCGAACGTCAGAAAGACGCTCTGGCCAAGGCGCACGAGGTGCTCACCGCCAGATCGGACGAGCTGCAGCGGGCAAATGAATATAAAAGCGAATTCCTGGCGAACATGAGCCATGAACTGCGTACTCCGCTCAACTCTACCCTGATCCTCGCGAAGTTGCTGGCCGACAACAAGGACAGCAACCTGACCGATACCCAAGTAAAATATGCTCAAACAATCACGTCGGCCGGGAACGACCTGCTCCGGTTGATCAATGACGTGCTGGATTTGTCGCGGATCGAAGCCGGGAAGGTGGAACTCTCGCCCGAACCGGTCGCCATTTCAGGTGCCGTCGAGTCCCTCGCCAGGACATTTCAACCCAGCGCCGATCAAAAGGGCGTGCGCTTTTCGTGGGTCATCGAGCCGGGCACACCCGAGGAGGTTGAAACGGACCAGCAACGGCTCGGACAAATTCTCAAGAATTTGTTGTCGAATGCCTTCAAGTTCACGGAGAAAGGCGAAGTCGCATTGCGGGTATTCCCGCAGGACAACGGTACGGTGTCCTTCGCCGTTCGAGATACGGGGGTGGGCATTGCGCCGCATCAGCAGGACGTGATCTTCGAGGCATTTCGTCAAGCGGATGGCAGCATCCACCGAAAATTCGGCGGCACCGGATTGGGCCTGTCGATTTCCCGCGATCTCGCAGCCTTGCTGGGCGGTGCAATCACCGTGCAAAGCGAACTTGGCACGGGAAGCGTATTCACCTTGACGATTCCCCGCAGCTTCAGAGCCGATGCCTCGCTCACCCGCGAGCCGCCGGCGCCGCCGCCCGTAGGTACGCGGAAGCGGAATGGATCCGACCCTGAAGAGCTCCCCGTGCCGGTCACGGCGGATGACCGCGACGCGATCGCGCCCGGCGGCAGGGTCATTTTGCTGGTGGAGGACGATGCCGCTTTCGCGATGATCTTGCGCGACTTGGTGCGCGAGATGGGCTTTCAATGCGTCGCCACGGCCTCGGCCACCGACGGATTGGCGGCTGCCGCCCGGTATCTGCCCAGTGCCATTATTTTGGACGTCAACCTTCCGGATCATTCGGGGCTCGGCGTGCTCGACCAACTGAAGCGCAATCCGCGAACCCGGCACATTCCGGTGCACATTGTGTCGATCTCGGACTACAAACGGGAAGCGTTGGAATTGGGCGCCATCGGCTACGCACTGAAACCCGCAAAGCGGGAAGAGCTGGTCGGAGCGCTGCGGCGCATGGAAGCGAAGTTTTCGCAAAGCCTGCGGCGTGTGCTGGTCGTCGAAGATGATCCTCGGCAGCGGGAAAGCATCCGGCACTTGTTGAGCAATGGCGATGTGCAAATCACGGCGGTCGCGAGCGCGGGTGATGCGCTGGCGAGTCTCAAGGCCACGACTTTCGACTGCACGGTGATGGATTTCAATCTGCCGGATTTAAGCGGCTACGATCTTCTTGAAAAAATGTCCCAGGAGGAGGACGTGGCCTTCCCGCCCGTCATCATCTACACCGGACGCGCCCTGACCCGCGAGGAGGAGCAGCGGCTGCGGCGCTACTCCAAATCCATCATCATCAAGGACGCCCGTTCTCCGGAGCGGCTATTGGATGAGGTCACGCTGTTTTTGCATCAAGTCGAATCCAAATTGCCGCCTGAGCATCAACAGATGCTCAAGGCGGCGCGCAATCGGGAAAGCATTTTGGAGGGCCGTCGAGTTCTGGTGGTGGAGGACGACGTACGCAACGTCTTCGCGTTGTCGAGCGTGCTCGAACCCAAAGGCATGAGCGTGGTCATCGCGCGCAACGGCCGCGAGGCGCTCGAGGTCCTGACACTCTCCTCGCAAGAGGCATCGACGAGAATAGACCTGGTCCTGATGGATATCATGATGCCCGAGATGGACGGGCTCACCGCGATGCGCGAGATCCGCAAGCGCGGCGAATGGAAGGCGCTGCCCATCATCGCGCTGACGGCCAAGGCCATGGCGGACGATCATGAAAAGAGCCTGGCGGCGGGCGCGAACGATTACATCGCCAAGCCCTTGGATGTCGAGAAGCTGCTTTCACTGGTTCGTGTATGGATGCCGAGATAAGTACGGCGGGCATGCGCCGGGAGTTTGACATTGAGTTCAAGCTGTTCATCGATGCCATCTATCACATGTACCACTACGATTTCCGCGGCTACGCGCCTGCATCGCTGCGGCGCCGGCTGAAGACGGCGATGAACCGGTTCGACTGCCGCACGCTATCGCAGCTGCAAGACAGGGTCGTGCACGATCCGGCCGTATTTCCCGCGTTGTTGGATTTTCTCACCGTACAGGTCAGCGAGATGTTTCGCGATCCTGCATATTTTCTGGCGCTGCGCGAACAGGTTGTGCCGTTGCTTCGTACCTATCCCTGGCTCAAGGTATGGGTTGCCGGATGCAGTGCCGGAGAGGAGGCGTATTCGCTTGCAATCCTGTTGCACGAGGAAGGCCTGTTGTCGAAGACCATCATTTACGCGACGGATATCAACACAGCGACGCTGCAGAAGGCGGCGGCGGGCGTGTACGGCGTGGGGCGGATCGCCGGCTTTACCGCCAATCATCATAAATCCGGGGCCCGCTCCTCCCTGTCGGACTACTATACCGCTGCCTATGGCAGGGCGGTTTAGTAGTCCGAC
>Ga0193726_1001253_pt1 | contig 20738 bp, 36 predicted proteins | sample H2c1metaG_FD_144928 | JGI IMG/M metagenome (GOLD analysis project Ga0193726, IMG submission 144928) | Soil microbial communities from a riparian zone of the East river system, Colorado, United States - H2c1 | ecosystem: Environmental > Terrestrial > Soil > Riparian zone | place: USA: East River... | reverse complement strand
GGGGTACAGTGTACCTGTAGATGTACCTACCCTAATGCCTACAGGGATCTCTAGCAATCTCCGTGCCAACTTTTGATTACCGCTTGTCCTACGCTACAATGGCATGCAGCCTTGACGCTAAAGAGGTACTATGTTATGGCAAATTTCAATGGGGGTGAGTGATGCGCGACCGCAATGGCAATGATTTGGACGATGAAAGATTTTATCCGCGCTCGCAGCCGCATCATCACAAAAAGCATCGACACCATCACCCGCACAAAAGCGCGGCGCCGATTGTGTTGCTTGTCTCAACTGTTCAAATTCATTTACAAGGAAAGACTATGCAAGTTAATTTAACCTGGACTACTCCCAGTTTCCGCGCTGATTTAGTCACCGCTTTGACACTGGCGGAAATTGCAGCGACCAATGTTTTGCGCAATGGTGTGCAAATCGGTTCAGTGAGTGCTGCCGATGCGAGCATTGCTAATGGCAATTCTTTTTCTGACACCACACCGCTATCGGGTGCTGATTCGTACACGGTAGAGACAGTGACCACGGACGGGCTTGTGTCGGCCGATTCCAATGTGGTGGTGATCAATGTCCCGAACGCCAATCCTGCCGCCGCTGTGACCGATCTGGCGGGTGTATTGGTGACCACTCCAGCCGTCGCGGCGGTAAAAGCGAAGTAGAAAAAATCTCTTTCACTTTTTGAAATTGACTTTTAAGCCGGGGTTATACCCGGCTTTTTTATTCACTCCAGGTAAAAACTGACCGCACCAATACAGGCGATTAATTGTTATTGGTAACGGATTGAGAACGCATTGTCCTGAACTTTGCTGTGTAGGACTGTCTACTACTTCCACAAAAAATTTACAGACGTTACAAGTTTCGTTTGAATTATGATTCATAAGTTGTCGCGTCCTCCCGACCAGGATGCGCGACGTGAGGCGATTTTATCGGGACTGCATACGTGCAGGGCACCTCGTTATCACTAGTCAAAACACACCATAAGTTATCCTATCCCCTATCTTTGGTGTAAGAGTGGGAGGTGAGGCCCATAACCCCTCACCTCCCGGAAGCGTGAAAAATCGGGAACTAACAACGGGATGGAAATTACACCCCCGATGTATCACGCGTAACCGATACTTTAATCGCTTCCTCCCTTTTTCGCAAGTAGGATAATGCCGTTTTTATATGTAAGAGATACTGACGGTGATAATATCTCGCATGACTTACACAGTAGCGGGTAGGGTCTTTACGGTGTTTCGCCGCTCTGGCGCGTTCCATCCAGAATTTGACCTGCGCTCTATCCTCGCCTGCTTGTTCGGCCCACCAAATAGGCGAGGGGGTTAGGTGTAGATTCATTTATCACCTAAGTAAACTAATGTAATGATTGCCCAAATAACACCTAATATTAATCCGATCATAATCATAACAAACAGAAAAATATTTAAACCTACTGTTAGAGCAAATAAACCCACAGCAAAAATGATGATGCTCCATGCCGTAATTTTTAAATTTCTGTCGCTCATATTAATCCCTCTGCACGACACTCCCTGCAATCTTTTGAATTAGACGCACCGTGTTTACAATTACGCATTGCGGTGCTAGCACCCATTGTACGTCTGCCAGAGCAATGTTGTGCGTGACATTCGGCACAATATCCATTTGTACACCCTGTAGTGGGGTCTCTAGCATTTCCACAACAACGACAAATTAAATTATTCATTACATTTGCTCCCGCGTTTCCCGAATCAATCGCACGGCTTCATCCTCTTGCATGATGAAATTGCCGCGCAACGTATCTGCACCGCAAGCTATGCGCCCTTCGTGAGAAATGACGCGATAGTGTTCCAGCGCCGCCAGAATCACTACCGAGTCAGAGTTACGAAAGCAAATCATGAATTGCTGCGACTTCCGGCAATGTACAAAATCGCAATGATGATTGCCGCGATGATAATAAAACCGCCTGAGTTGAAGTGCCCGCCGAAATGTCCGAAGTGATGCATAAAATAACTCCCGTTAGGTGTATAGAACAATCAGGATTGCCAGCCGGTTTGACTGGCAACACCAAATTATTCTTGTGAATCTCTTTTAGCGAAAAGTTTGGCATCTGCCGAATTTGGTGCTACGGCTATCTCCACACCATTTCTCATAACTGAATAACCGTCTTGAACTTTCTCTATGCAATAACGATACTTTCCAAAATCACAAAATAGATTACCATTGGTTTCCCACCCACCATGGACTGTCCATAGATTTTTCCATTTTTCAAACTCCCGTTAACTGACTAACCAAATTAACTGCACTATGCAGCGACACGCAAGCTAGGATCGGTTCACAGCCACTAAAAATGGTCCAATAGCCTGCGTGGAAAAGAATGTTCATTTTATCCTAGCCTAAATCCCCGTCAACTATTTCCTCATTGAACGGTTGAGAACACCACACAAAATTCAATTCGCCGGTATCTGGCTGCATGCGCGCCATGTATTTAGCAACCGGCGAGCTATCTATATAACAAGTCACTTCGCCATTGCGAACCATGCTGTGAGCATTTGCGCCGCAATCGCGCATCAACGCGTTACCAATTCCGGTAACCGTCTTGTAAGTTTTTCCGTTGAAACTGTACATTATTAAAACTCCCGTTAAAAACTACAACGCCGCTATTATGCGGCGTTTTAGAGAGAAAATAAAGAAGTGTGTCACACTTTGCGTTAACATAAACGTTATGGTAAATTAACTATCGGATTCTTTTTGCTCTTTTTTACCTGCTGCATGCGCTTCGGTTTTCGTGGTCGCTACCAAGCGATCAACCAATGAATTAGTCGCTTTATGCACTTGTTCAATTTTGATGGAATTTCGGACGGAAACAAAAGCGCCAGCCACGGCAACAATAAAGGTACCCAAAGAGGTAATGAACAATGCAAGATCTCTCACCCTTCGTCATCTTCTTCGCCGCCATCGTCATCATCCGGTAAATCCGGTTCATTGATAGAATTTTCGAGTGTTTCGATGGTAGCCTCCCAATCCTCATTAGCAAAATGATCAAACTCTTTATCTGAAATTATTTCATTCTCAACCAGAAACTCTAGGATATCACCTATATCGTCTTCCTCCAAAAATTCGTCATTGAAATCTTCCCTAAAATCATCATCTGCATCCGATGCCCACAATGTCTCTTCATCGGAATTCACCAATTCAGCGGGACCGTGCGCCCGCAAAATCAATTCGAGCGGATAAGTTCTCTTAGGCATTGCTGCCAGGTGTTTGCGAGGACACCACGGATGAATCAGTGGGAGGGGCGGGGAGTAAATTCGTCACGGAATTCGGTAGCATCGGAAAACGATTCAAATACGGTTGTACCCATTTGGTATACACCAATTCACCCACTACGGTAGCGGCAGCAGTGGCAACAAAAAACCAAATGAGTGAATCCCATGTGATACCTACCGAGGTGTTTCCAACTTTTACCTTGAATGGAATCATACCGAGCCTCCCGGACCGTCATGCGTGGGATAAATAATCGTATGATTGCGCAAAGTCACCGATTCTCCCGGCTGCAATCTAAAATGATATTTCTGACCGACACGCAAAGTCTTACGCGCATTGCGCGATGATTGCATGAGCAACGTTCCTACCTTGTCCCCTAACGGAATTATCTCTATTTCGGCAGCGCCAGATCCGTCTTGAAAACTGAGCACCGCTAATTCATTTTGATGAATGGCGACATCATGCTCTTTCGGGCGCGCAAAACGATGCAGCTTGTAAGGCATTTGCCAGGTAGATTGATGGGTACTCTTGACTGCAATTCGAGTGCAATCCTGATTAAGCCCCCGAAGTTTAAAACCATTGCATTCTGACATGGCGAATCCTTTAATTTATTTCTGGCGTCAAAAATTTCTTAGGTCTGTGTCGGATTGTAATTTCCACGCCAAATCGCCCTCTTCGTCAATTTGCGGCGGCCAAACAGCATTCGTGAAATCGTGGTCATGGACTATTCTAAAATGAAAAATCGTTCGCTAAATTAGTAAGTAGGTTTGCCCCTGTTTGAATATTCGTTTGAGTGGCTTGCGATTGCAACGCTTGCGACTGCAAATTAGCGGCATTGGCAAGGGCTGCCTGTTGTGCTATTTGTGCTTGCGGCGATGTTTTCGATAATAACCACAATAAACCCAAACCACCCACTACATAAAGAATTGTATTATCTTGCGACATTTTTACGAACCCCCAAAAGTAGCGTCCAAATTAGTCTGCAATGTCGACGCTGCTGATTGTGCTTTTTCCTGTGCTGTTTCTGGCGAGCCGATCGGTAGTGCATTGTTTTGCATCTGCTTATAAATGAAGTACGCGGCTGCTAAGCCTACACCTATAAGAAGTGTCTGATCTGACTTTTTCATTTTTATTTTCTCCCCGAATTTGGTAAGTAACCAGCGATGGCAGAGGTTAATCCTGCCACCAAAGCTTCTAAACCTGCGGGCAGGAAAATGCCTTTTAAGGATAGACCCCAAATGACGAGTGCTGCCAGGGCACCACCGACACCGCTACCAATAGTCGAATTCGAGGGTAGGTTACCGGGGACTGGATTGATTGTGTTCATAAAAGTTTTCCTTCAAGTTTTCAACTATAAGCTGCTGATGGTGCATTGGCTAGTACATTCGCCACGTAATCTGTGCTGGTTATGCCATTACGTTCAACACCGCTTAAACCCTGGTTGTAGGCTGCGATGGTTTCCGGCCAAGATTGCAATGATGCATAATTTGTCGCAAACACTTGCGCCGCTGCGTTAATTTGATCACTAACATTTTGATCGGTGTATGGAATTGGTACCGATGGCCCTACAAGATTAGGAAAATATTGAGTTTGCAATTGCATTATACCTAACGATAGCCCATCGCTTGATTTTTTCAATCCACGAATAAAATTCTCAATAAAAGAAGATTCCTGATATGCGACTGCTGCTAGCACATCGGATGCAATTCCATATTGACGTTCCGCTTCATTTAAAATTGGTATCCAAGTAGGTCCAGAACCGGCATTTTTCCACCCCATAGTCGCCGCCTCTAGATCGCTGGCTGCTGCTTGAGCGGCAGTTTCAACGTCTGTTTGATTGTTGATGACATACCAAATTCCTAACCCACCGAGTGCTAACCAAAAAAATTTTTGATTTGCCATACAAACTAATGAAATCCGAAAAGTTGAAAAAATGTTATATCACTGGCTCCACCATTTAAATTTACGCTACCACCCGAATTTTGAAAAACAGATAAACTTATTAAATCACCAACAGTCAAATTTAACAAACAGGATAATGAATGAGTTGGAGCGTTAGTGGTATTAGATGCTAAATTCGTGGATGTTATTTGCACGCCATTTTTAAACAATTCTAATATTCTAGTACCTGCGGCTATATTCGCTGCCCATGACACAATAGCGTTAGCAAAATACAATCCCGAAAATGGAATAACTAAATTTGTAGCAGGTAATGCGGCTACAAAACTGGATGTATCAAAATCTGTGGTATCAAAAGATACTGTTGTGGTTGCATTATTGGGTGCTGCTTGAACAGCAGAGGCCCTAATGCTTGCGCCGATGGTGTTCACGGAAGATCCGCCCCCACTACCTTTCGCGTGGTTGCCGCGAATGAGAAGTGCAAACATGGCATTGTTGAAAAGTAGCGACACATTTTATTCCTCCGTCCCCCACGTATTGATGGCAACACCACCCGTGGCCATCGCGGCTGATAAATTCACGCGCAACACATTATCGGGAGCTACCGATAAATACCCATTGTTTAATTCCGCGCCTATTTGCGTGTCGCCCGTGGGTGTTGTAATCGTCACCGTGGCTTGATGTCGTGCAATGACTTTGGTCGCTATTGCGTTATCCACCAATTGGATCAATTCAACGGCGGTTGCTGCCAATGTTCCCGCCACAGAAATTGTGTAACCCATCAGTCTGAAAGATTTACCTGCTGCTGGCGTCCATACCGCTGTCAATCCGGCAGCAGTCGCCAATACAGAATTAAAAACATTCGCAACACGAACACGATCAAAGGTTGCACCGTTGAATGCCGACAGCGCCGATAAATTAAAGGGAAGCGGTGTGAATATCGTCGGATCAATGGCGTCCGTTACTATGGATGCTGAAAAAACTTGGAAATAGGTGGCGGTAACGGGGTCCAACACATACTGTAATGCAATTGTTTTTAAATTTCCGGTTACAGAAGGCTGGACATCAGCGGTGGAATCGTCTGTTACGATTCTATCCCAGGTTGCACCGTTGAAACCATAATTAAAAGACGCTCCGACAGCACCAAAAAGTGTTGCTAACTGTGCATCGGTATTCGTTTCTATAAATCCTGCGGTTTTCTCAACACCGGCTACTATAAAAGTTGGTGGAGAAACAAAAAGAACACCATTGGTGTCAACCAATAAAGGAATATTAGGCGTGATAGCACTCGACGACCCTAATGCAATAACTGATTTGGGAGTCAGACTCATGATGCACACCGTTTATTTTCGTTAGCTATGGCTAGCGGTAGAGCTACATCGCTCACCGGAATTAAATTTCCGTAGACATTAATCAAAACTCGCGCCTCAGCAACAGCACCCCCGATGTTCGTATTGGAACCGGCAATACCAAATGTTGTGTTTTCTTCGCAAACAAAGAAAGTTTTTATCGGTTCATCGGTACCCATACCTACAAAAATAGGACCATTGTTCGGCAACTGCGCGCCGTTTTGCTGAATCGATGCAGTGGAATTTACGGCACTGCCGGGAATCACTACATCGAATGCTACTTCCCATTCACGCGGCACGGCGCGATATCCGGCAGGAACCACAAATTGAAAACTCCAATTCCCGCCAATGGTAAAATTGGTGGCGGAAAAATTAAAATCATAACCATTGATGGGACGTGAGTCATAGACGCATCGTACATCATAATCAACTCTCGGCTCCCCCAAGGGAGCGGAAAGCATATCCGTGGTTGAGGCGGCATCTTGCAGTAAATCCGCGCCTGGAATTTCATACGAGGCGGAAGCTTGCCAGTCTTCACGCTGTTCCGCGAATTCATCGCGGTTCCACCAAAACATCACACCATGATCTTGACCGTCGTGCTGCATTTAAATCTCCCTAGTATCTTAAGGGTAATCTATCAACGGCTCCATTATCTTTCATGGCGACCGTTGATAGATCAAAAATTTTACTAGCCTTGTCCTGGATTTGGGAAAGCCTTTATTCCCATGAATGACAAAAACAAATTGGAATAATTCAAACTACCCACATTTTGCAATTGCACTTGAATGGTGCTCTTTTTCTGCCACATGGTGATCTGCGGCAAAATAAATGGCAACGTGCCCGTGCCCGCCATGTTGGCCAAGGGCACCGCGCTCGATGAATACTGGCGGCCCGTGGTGGTGTTAACCAGTAGCATTGTTACTGCTGGCAATTGGTCCAAGGTACGAACCGTTCCAGCACCACCGACTAGCGCAAAAGCTGCAAACTTGGTCCAGAAAAAATCAGAATCACCTGCAATGTTGAACGTTAAATTTGCGCCTAAACCCGCGTTCAAAGCAATCAGTGTATCGGACTCGTACACGAAAAAATTTCGTGAAGCGTACACACTATTATTCCACGGGGAAGAACCTTGCGGCATCGAACCTGTGGGAAGAGGACCGGCATTACTACTCATTTCTTTTCACTCCTACAATCGCTGCGTTTTCCCGTGCGATTATAAAAAAATCAAACTTTTTAAAAATCTCCCCACTTTTTAAGGTGGGGAGTAAATTGCGCCCTAACTTTTTAAGTCGCTTGACGAATCAAATATCCGCGCATGCGATCCATCAAGCGTGCAACTTGTCCCGAATTGGTCGGAATCACAGCCGCGTAACTCACCACCACCGTCCAGTTTTGATTCGATTGAATGTAAACCGGAATCATGGTGTAAAGTTCGCCGCTCCAGGTTGCATAGGTGACTTCTGCGCCGGTTCCAGAACCTAAAGCGGTGGCCGCCTGTTCTTGCGCGAGCGCTGACCATCCAGCCAATCTGGCACTTGGGGGAAACAATGACAGGGGACCGTCTTGGAAATATTTCCGATCGGTTCCCACCGTCAAGGTTTTGATACCACCCTGACCGACTGACCAAACATCATTGGCGAAAACTCCAATGGTGGTCGGCAAATTGGTGCGACCGGGCAAAACGGTGAGCGGCAACGCGGCATTGGAAACGCCGGGAAGCAAATTGCTTTCGCTGCCGATCATGAAAAACTCATTCCCGGAAGTCAACTGATTACCGATGGTCAAATTGGTATCAAAAATTGTTTTCGGTACCGCGCCCGCGCCGGGAGTTGACGAAATTCCCTGACCAATGGGATTTGAGTAAAAAGAAAATGCGCCCTGCCCACCACTCGGATACGCGATCGAATCAAATAACGGCCACCATACGACATCGGTATCGCCGGTTCCCACTGAATGCGCCTGCAATTGCGACGCTTGCAACACAGGTCGTCCGCCGTAATTGGCTAGCGAGAGAGGTCCAAAATATTCCTTTTTGGTCTCGCTGATCTTTTCCATACCATCGGCTGTCATCTGGTAGGTTGCCGACAAACACAGCACAATTCCAATCGCTTCCCGCAATCTGCTCCAATTCTTCATGAAATTCCCCTTTCTATATTTCCTACTACAGCATTGAGTTTTCAGAAATATAAAAAATTAACATTTAAAAAATCGCATGGAATACAATTTTTCTATATCCCGTGCGATACCCTCGTGTACGGAATTTACATTCCGTCATTCATTCCATCAAAACCCGAACCGGATAATTGCCCACCACTGGCACCCCGTCCCATGTAGGCACCCATTCCCACCCGAGCGGCGGGTGAGATAAATCCGAGTCTTCCCAGTCGCGTGGTTTTTCCACGTTGCAGAGAGTTCGAATATGCGCCCATCGGACGATGCGGAATGTAATCACCGTAACCGGCGAGCCCTGAAAGCCCCGGCAATGTTGGAGCGGCGGAAGTAATGTATGGCGTTGCAGCGCCCACCAAAACCACGGTTAAACCACCAATGGTCGCGTATTGCCCATCCTGTTTGGACATCACTTTTCCGACCACCATCCCCAATCCAATAGCAGCGGCAGCTTTGATGATGGTGGGGAAAAATCCGGTCGCCAAAGATGCGGGTAATTTCGGCGCGATGAAACCATAGGCAATTGCGGCGGCAATCGCACCCGCAGCGCCAATTCCGGCAGGTTTCAACATGGCGGTCAGCCCACGCGTTGAAAAGGGATTGCTGTGACGGCGACGCTTGCGACGGTGAGAAAATACCGGATTGCGGGCACGACGGCGCTTACGCTGCGCATAAGTTTTTCTGACTCGGCTCGCATGACGACGTGATGCTACAGAAATAGCGGGATTACGACGGCGAGAACGCCGCTTCGGATTCGCCATGACAGCGCGGGCGCGACGACGCTTGGATTTTCCACCACGCCGATGCGTGGCCCAGTAACGACGCAATCCTGCGGGCATTTTTCCCTTGCGGCGCTTTTTGCCACGCGGATTGACAATGAACAATGACTCCATAAAAAGTTCCCCTTTTTACGGAGTCAACACGGTAGGAGTTGACTCTGTGATTGCTGCTCTTAAGCACACCGCGCAGCTTGAAGTGAAAACTACTCTTTACTTAATCAGTCGTCAATCTCTTTTCCTCTTGAGTCAATATCCACAATACCCCTGGGGGTAACGTGATACCGTCCTTCAACAATAAAAAGTTGACCTGTATTGCCGTCCGCACACAGTAGCGGACGGGAACCGGCTGCAAAATCGTGTTTGTACAATTCGGTTTTACCGCGTCGTGTTGTGTCATAGCCGATAAACCTTACATTACCTAAAATCATCAACACTTTTGGCATTTCAAATTCTATTTGCCGCCCACGTTTGGGTGTGGCTTCGCGAAACTCTTTGTAAAGTTTCAGCGCTTTTTTAACATCGCGATGATTGCCATTGATAGCGGGATTTTTCTGTCGTGTTTTTTCACCTTTAACTAAAGCACATTTACATGTTTTAACTTTTCCACCGTGAAATTGAACACTTTCAATTGCTTCAAATCTTGTAGGAAATGACGCAATTTCAATAGTTTTTCCGTAATGTTTTATTGCAACTGGACACGTTGACGAATGCAGCGTCAATGCATCAGATTTTTTATTACGAATAATCGTATACATTAACGAGCCTGATACATTCCATTTCCAGCGGAAGTAATCGTGTACGGATTCCCGGCAGAATCAACCATATTCAAACTTCCGTCAGCATTAAAACCATTCGATTGCAACGAAGAAATCGGGATTGAACCACCACCCGGTAATAGTACCGTGCCTTGGACAACGACGGTGGGTGATGTACCAGTAAACATATTAGCAATTCCCGTAGTGACATCATCATATAATGAACCAGGACCCGTGAGTTTTGGAAGCATAAATTTCCAAACAAAATACAAACCCGCTGCTAAGGCACCGTACCAAATCAAATCATCTTGCATAGTTTTAGCAAACGGATTTTTACGGCGACGGCTCATGATTTTTTACTCCCCGAATTTCCGCCTAGTAGCAACGCCAACAATAATCCACCACCAATTAAAAACACGGTTCCCATATTACCCAAATTTCCAGTGCTAGAAATTGTTGGTACACCCAATTGATTTAAACTGGTATTCAAAGGCGGCAATCCGGCTTGCGCACGTTGTAATTGCGTATTCAATACTTGCTGTTGTAAAGCAGCCTGTTGATTGGTCATATAAATTTGCGAAGCTGCACCGATGACTTGACCGATGGCATTCACAATCGGTGTGCTAGCACTGCCAGAATTCGCAGCAGCCGCTATGGGTGAAATGTTCGGCATACTAAAAGAACCCGTATCGGTATTGAATGTCGGCTGACCTAAATCAATCGTGCCGACATCAATAGGTGAAATTTGCGATGTCAAATCAATTGACACCAAATCCGGCATAGGAGAGGCCACATAATCAAAATAATCTCCCATACCTTCAAGGCCAACACGATGCGAATACATTTTATTTCTATACAATTCACCTAATCGCGTAGTGCGATCTAAATATCCTGAAAAAGCTTTCGGTACAGTAACGGGTAATTGCGGTGCTATTTTATTAAATAGTGCTGGTTGCTCACGTTTGAACCATAACAAAAAACCACGCACTCCGGTATCTTTAATCGGCGGTTTTATTTGTACCGGCAAATCATCCATGGTTGAAGCTGGCATTTTTAATTCCTTACACTATTTTGCTGTGATAAAAAATAAGCTGCTACGGCGACACCACCAATAATTAACATCGTCGTGGTGGAAATTCCGTCAGATGCAGCTTGTAATTGTTGCTGCACTTGCGGAGATTGAGAATTAATTCCATTCGCTTCTAAACTTTGCATTGCGGCGGCAAGTGCTTGCTGCTGAGTTGCACCCTGCGCCATCAATTGTGCCATCAAGGCATTGGTATCATTCGGCGCAACTACGGGTGAGCCCGTTACCGTGGTTCCGGTTTGTTGAACTGTTGGCACAATTTGTTGCGTTGTCGCCAGTTCCGGCGCTGACGTGGGTGCCACGGGCGCTGCAACTGGCGCAGGGGGCGGGGGTGGCGGTACCAAATCATAAGCCGCATGATCGACCATCAACGCAAACACTTTTTGCGCGGCGTTATTATTGGCATTTGCTTGCGCGTGCGCGTCTGTTTCACCCAAAGATTTTATAATCGAATACATCAATCCGCCATTACCCATAACAATTGATGCGCTGATCACATCGGGACCCACAGAAATTCCGGGATTGTTGAAAGAAAAATTAAACGGTGGATAACCGCCAGCGCCGGGAGAAACCGCAATCGACACAGAGGCCGCGCCGATTGGTTGCGCCACAATGGCGCCGACTAAAGCTTTTATCGCGTTGACAAATGTAGTCGACCAATTGCCGTTGATACTGGGCGATGACACCACGCCAGAATCCCAAGACATATAAATACCGGATGTCATGAGCGCCGAAATTAATTGCAAGAGTCCCGGTTGAGTTGCCGTGCCGTTCCATGGAATAGCTGCACCCTGATGATTCGCGGTCGATAATTGCGCTAGCGCTTGATCGATGGCTTGCGCCTGTTGCGCTCGCAATGCCCCTTGACCGACATGCACCAACATTCCTGCAACAGCGCCGACCACAGCACCAATAGCGGTTCCAAAAACCGGCATAACCGCAGATCCCACCGAGGCACCCGCGCTTGCTCCCTTAACTGCCAATTGCGCATCACCAAAACCACCTAATCGACGACCTACGCGCAAAGTTGTTTGTGGCTGATTATATTTCAACGTTGGCACTTTTTGTGGTGCTAGACGTTGCGGTGCACGATTCAGATTTTGATAAGTGAAATTCACCATTTTAAAAAATCCTTCAAGAAATATGTGCTTTCATGACTTGCGTCGCATCAGGCGGAAACCAACCTAAATCTACTTTTTTCCCCGAATCGTTGATAGGGATTGTTTCGGCATTCAACCATCCATAACCGTTGACCAAAATTTGCGCCGAAACGTGCGAAAAAGAATCTTCGTCATTGACCGCAATCGCGCAAAATCGACTGGGATAACCAATGCAATGCGCCAGAGTACACAGCAGCAACGATTTGTCGTCACAGTCACCACTGCCGATGGAAAGAGTTTTATCGGGATATTGCAGGGTTTCAGCGGTCAAATGATCACCGACATAGCGAATGTCATCGCGGACCAATCGATGCAAGGCGGCGACTTCGCCCAAGTAATCTTTTTCCCGGCAGTGATGCACGGCGCGCTGTGCGGTGATTCTAACCACTAAAAGTGCTTGAATCGCTTCGTGATCTAAAGACGAAGGTTTTAAAAAGTGACGGGCTATCTTGACCATGCGCCGCAAGGTCTCGCGCACTCCCTCGATTCCTCCAGGAATTTGACAAAACTCCGCGCGAGCACCATAGAGCATGGCGGGCAGCGTACCGCTTTATGTTATGTCTTGTCTACATTTCAACGACGGGAGGCAGACTTAAATAATCTGAATCGTGAGGATCACGGGGTACTTCTTCAGGCCAGAAAAACTCCTGACCATTTATTTGATTCGGATATCCGTAGATAAAAGAGCCCACATGTTGTAATCGTGTACGTTGTTCAAGCCGATGACTTGAACCAGACAATTGGCATAACGTAAAAAAGCCGCGATCTTCACCCAGCCAGCGTGAATCTCCCGTCACTCCGCAAGGGAAAAAGTTTGTCCATGTCTCACCCTCCATGTAGAAACGCGAAGCCATTTCTGTACCGTTTTCATTTCGCAATTCATTGATAGCGGCAAAGACACGACGATGTACGCGAGTAAATCCTAGTCCATAATCACAGGGTTTCGCGCCGGGAATTTTTCGTGCATAAGAAGCAGTAACGATATCTTCATCTCCCTCCCATAAATATTCCCAATCTTCATCACCAAAAATAATGTCTGAGTCAATCATCATCAACCAATCACAAGTTGATTTTAAAAATCGCTTTACCACATGATTACGTGCTAACGGTAAATCCGAGACTCCACTGTGGATATAAATATTACCGCCATATTCATAGAATTTTTTGAAGGTTGAAATAGCACAATCAACGTCAATGCGTCGATCAGCAGAAGGAATACCAAAAAATATTTTACTGGGATGAATCATTAGGTTTGTTCTCTTGGGTTTCTCTCTACACTCCCAAACGTGTGAATTTTATATTTCCATGAGTCGTGCCAATTATTAACCACCAATATTCTAAGTATTTGATAGTTGATGATATTTACATCCGCAGCGTCTTGTTGCGGTTCACAACGACCTATTATATCAATGATAGATTGCGCGACAAAAATATTTTCACGTGCGGCCTGAATCTGTTCGACTATGTGTTTATCCATTTTTCAACTCTTTTTTTAAGTCTAACGTTAATTCATCCACCAAAGCCTGCAATCGTTCTATGTGTAAATCACGTTGTTTCGCATACCAGGAAATTAAAAAACTTGAAAGTAGAAATCCGAAACAGAAACCCACAAAGACACCGCCCCAAAAAATAAGCCAGCTATTCATTCTGTACCGTGCACCGATTCAGTTTCTGACTCAGCAGTGGGCGTTTCTACCGAAATTTTATTGTTTTCTTCAAATTCCGCTTTTATTTGTTTGACGATTTCAATTACTTCCGCATGCATTTCAACGCAAAATTCTTTGTGATCTTTTAAATTAGGTTCGAGTTCACAGATTTTTTCAAACCATTGCGGATTTTGCAAATGCTCCAATACTTGATCAAGTGTAAGATACGGTGACAAATCCGGCAATTCGTCAATGAACACTTCGGCATAAATTTCTGGGTCACGTTCTTTAATAGCCCATTGCAATATCTTGTTCAAATGATTACGCGCAATCGGTTCCCATAAAGCCTGCATGTTATTACTCCCGCCGTTTGTTGCAGAATCCGCAGATAATGTACTGGAAATGTCGATAGTCGGCTTTATCGGCAAAACTTCGGGTTTGTTCGTTGCAAGTACAGCGCTCGGCACTATTGAGGCGTGCATCATTGGGGGGCGTGTTTGTGCTTGCATTGCTGCCGCCATTCTCGCTTCCAACATAGGCTTGATCGCGTCCGGCGCGACTTTTATCAGGTCTCGTATCACGTCTACCCAATTTGACCCCTCCCCATTTTTTTCACTTTTTTCACCGCCCATCAAATTTTGTGCGGATTCAAACACTTTCAAAATCATATCGATATTTGATTCCGAACTTTTTGGTGCCGCTAATTGTTGCATGTTCACCATCGTTTGAGATAAATCTTGCAACGTAGGGCCCGGAGAAGGTTTCAGTGCGGCGACTAGTGCTGGTAAATCAGACGCGGGGGCTTGTCTATTAAAAAGCCCTGCGATCAAGGCAGGAACCGACAACATGGCTAACTCCCATATTTTACCACGACGGTCTGAGTCTTCCTTACGTCGCGATTCTTCACGCTGTTCCTGAGCCTCTAAAAAATGCCCAAAATTATCCCAATTTGAATTTGACGCATTTTTTTGCTTGATGCCCACCGTAGAAATGCGCACATTGCCGCCTCCAGGTATCCACCCCTTAGGCCCTCTCACACGAATTTTATAACTGCCAGCACCATAACGTCGTTTTAATTCATCAATCGAAAATTCAGCTACCGGAATAGAATCACAAACTCCCGCTTCATCCTGGGGCGAGAGTTTTATAATAATTACCACCGTTCCCTGCGCACCACGCATTTCTTCTATGGCGCGAAATACCTCCCCACCTTCGTCCTCATTCAACTGCGCAAGTTCCTCAGCCTGTTTTTGCAGTGTTTCGTCTTCCGTTTCCTCAATAATTCGCGCTTTAGTCAACTTAAAACCCCTTATAAATCGTTAGTATCAGGTTGCCGGAACGTTACTCCGTTGGGTTATCAGATGCAATATCGCCAGGGCGCAACCGTAAAGGTCTCCAGCCATCGAAACACACAAGGCTTGGTTGCGTGGGATTGTAGAGAAACGCCCACACCATCACATTCTCCATGATGGGCTTATTATCGCGTCCCATCACCGCTTTGCCGTCTTTCATGCGCGGAGTTTCACCGCGCATTTGTGCAGCTTTTGGGGGATCACGGCGGCAGAAACTTTGTTTCTCCATGGAGTTTTGTGCGTTTTCTTGAATCCAGTGACAGGCGCAATTGGCGCAGGTACGATCAGTTACTTCCATAATCTTTCTCCACGGTTATTTTTGAGCGCATCAATAACGGCGGCATGAGAAGAAACCGTTACACAGAGTTTCATCAATTCACTATTCATAGGCGCAATTCCTTTTTATAAAAAAGCCGGTCGCATGAGACCGGCTTGTATTACTACACAAAAATCAAATTATCTTCGCGTTAATCTTTTTGAAGTAATCGCCGTGAAATTTGATCACGCAAAGCTTGCAGCGCATCATTTTGGCTCGCTTGCAAAACTGGTTCAACTGTGTACTCAAAACCAATCGCGGCAGTTGATTTCTTGGCACCGATAATAAACGCGAATTGCAGCGAGGGTTCCTGATTATTTTTTGCTGCACGATCTAATGCGCCTGCCATCATCGAACTCGCCGGTTCCGGGATGAATGCAATTGGAGCTATAAAACGTGCACCGTCTTTATACCGTGTCGCCTCAAATTGTCCCGTAAATCCTATCCACGCGCCGTACTGCGATTCTCCCACCTTGGAACCAGTACAAATACCAATTACGCCATACAGATGTATTGGACCGTCTTTAACATCCATCACGGTGACACGATCACCCATGACCAATTTGGTAGTGATTTTTTTCAACAGATCAGCTTTCGGGGGTTTAGTTGCTGCTGGCGCAGAATCGGGAGTACCATTCTTTTTGTCTTCGGGTTTAGCCATTTTAAATTTTCCTTTGGTTATACATTTGGAACGATTGCCATATTTTTTGCTGTAGCGCGCAAATCTCTTGGAACAAAGACTGGTTGATCACGCCAAAACGAAAAAGTAGGTACGTCAGGATTGTAACGATAAGATTCACCGTTTGCAATATTTTCGATTATTTTCGGTGCTTCTTTGAGCCTGCCGATGTTCGCCCCTTTGCTGGCGATTTTCCAATTTTTTTTAGATTCCGATTCTTCTTTGGGATCATAGTCCCATGGACGACCGGCGATATGATCGGCATAGAGTTTTTTGCCAGCCACGGCAAAGTAATCGCCAACGTACTCACGCTTCCATTTTCCCAACTCACTACCAGTTTCGATATTACTGAATCCTCTCGCTTTGATACTGTCAGTGTCACAATAAATCGCCCCGCTAGATTTGCACAGGGCGCGGTAGAGATAAGCGCGAACAAATCCCGTAACACTTGCTGCTGTAGCGATGTTGTAATAGCGCCATTTACCTTGGATGTCATCTAACTCTTCCTCAGTCGGATTTCTGACCATTAATTTGCGAGTTCCCCAATCCTTATACTCTATATAACCACCGTCAATATTTTTATTGATAAGCTTGCCGCCATTGCGCCAGATATCTTCAGTATCGATACTGGCAATCACATATTCCGCGTAATTTTCACAATTAGCACCAAACTTGCCGTATAGTGAGTTCATAAAGTATTTGCCGAAAATACGGCCAGCAATATCACCTTTTTTTCTGCTTTCTTCCGTTCGCTCGTCTTCGGGAAAGAAAAGTTCAGACTCTTGGCGATAGGGCAAAGCACCGTTTTTACTAGTGCAGGAAAGCGAGATAAGACATGGCCCGATTTTAAGATCAGTCTTGGGGAGTTGATCACTCACTGACGGAATGGTGGATATGGGGTGCAAATTGCGCATGGCGAAGGGATACGCTGAATTTATATCATACACTTCAAAATCAGTTTTTTTGACTCCCGATTCAAAACACTGCACCCTGCCGCCGTAATAATATTTCTTTAAAGCTAAATGTTCACCGCGTGTTTGACGAGGCGGTTCGCGGCCACTCATTTTAGACCATGCACGCATCGATGCGCCTGCTTGAGTGAGTTGTTTGCCGTGTTCTTTTCGATAGCGTGCTATCACTCTCCACAATCCGACACAATCTTGTTTTAAATATGCGCCAATTTCTGCCATATGAATATGGCGAACACTAATTTCCATTTTGGCGTAATCTATATCACTTTTAATACCAAAGTCTTTAAGTCTTGTATTTGGAAAGATACTAAGAGAGTCCCGGAATTCATGACAGCCCACCTTAAACTTTGCGAGCCTTCCATTGATGATAAGGATATTTTCATCAGAGTTAATTTGATCGCGGAAAAAATGATAATCGAATTTCCCACCATTATGCGCATAAAATGTCTGTCTGCCGTGGTCTCTCTCTAAATCTTGAAACCATTGTACCAGTTCTGTTACCTTTTCGAACTGAAAATACGTGTCAGAAATCCCTTCATATAATCCCCACAAAAAAGGCATAGGAATACGACCGCCTCCATGACACTTCTCACATGCCAAATCTTGGCAGTTGTGAAAAGGGTCGGTTTCAGCGTCGATAGTCCAGAATGTGGACTGACGACGGGACAACTAGTTACAGCGAATACACTTGACGAATTGACGACGAAAGCCGCTCTTGCGTCTCACGTCTCTTATTGTATGCGGTATTAATTTTGTGCCGTTACATAGAGGGCAAATCCATGGCAGTAACGACAATTGCTCAAAATGCTGCGCACGATTGCGAGCCGATTGCTTCATGTTCATAAAACGTCCCGTTATTTAATTTTTACCAAAGCTATTTAGGAAATTTATGTTTCCCCTTATGACCTATTCTTCGCTCGCAACGTCGTCCGGTTTTAGTGTTGATGGTGAGACACATAACCGGCTTGCGCTTCACATTGAACCTTAATTTATTTTGTTGTTTTCTAAATGTTTTCAATCTAGCGCGCTCGCGTTGAAATTCATCCATTTGAGTTTTTGTGCCGATCATTTGAAAACCTATGATATGTTCGGCAAATTCTTCATGTCCCTTATATCCCGTACCGCCAGGATCATAACGGGAAAAATATTCATCTATTAAATCCAGCACTTTTGAGTGTGTCACCGATCGACCGATAGGACCGTACTGCGGAGTAATCAATGCAAAATATGCGGGCTGACCGTACACATTTTTTGGCATTTCCAGCATCATGCGCTTGGTTACTTCGCGCATTTCTCGAAACGTAGTGGGAGAATCCAACGTTTCATCATCTAATTCTTCATCATCCAGCAATTCGCGTAACGATTCATTAACACGTAAATAATCGCGGAATAAATAACGCTGTTTGATGGTTTTTGAACCGCTTGGAAATTGACGTTCTATACCGATTTTACCCTTACGAAATACTACTTTATCCCTTCCTTGAACTTGAATTTGCGCTATAAATTCTTTTTGGTGAGGCTGATTTTGCCCTGTAAATTTTTTGGCTTCAATTTTTTGCTTGGTAGTTCGTGGAATGACAATTGCAAACGGTCTTGAAGTAAGCGTGTTAAGACTTTGGATACGATTGCGCGCTGTCTTGAGTTTAGCCGCTGACCATCGTTCGATGTGACGTAAATCATAACCTTGCGATGCCCGCAAACCTTCGTATAAACGACGTGCGCCCGGTATTGATACACCATCACTTCTCTCATATCCTTGTAGCCCCGCTTTAATATATTCCTTAGTTTTTGCACGATCGGCAATTGACAGTCGCATCCAGTGCGGTTGCGGACCAAGAGAGCCAATTTTTTTCTTTTTAGCCATTTAATTCTAATCGGAACGACCTAACATTCCCATCACACAGCGCTTGTGATAATTGTCCGCTTCTACATCGATGCCTTGAAGGCGCAATAAGGTTTCTGCTACAGAAATTCGTGTAGTTATAAATTTACTAATCATATTTTGAATGGCGATTTTAATATCTGGCGTTAGACTGCCATGAAATAAATCATAGGCCATCACTTCAAGTCCGGCACGATATTCATCAAAATGTGTTAAACATTGCACATCACCTAATTTCTGACGATTGCCTACCGGGTGCTGCACAACGTTTCTATAGAATGGTTTGGAAGCGAAATGTACCGGACCTTGATTAAAGGCATTCGCTAAATCGGTGAATGCCCAATAAGCTCGCGTCATTCGACTGCCTAACGTTTTCTCCAACGTGCAACGTCTATAGATAATGTGTTCGGGAAAGACATGATTGGCGATGATGAAATTCCATAGCGCATCACGATCTTCCATATAAAAAGTTTTGTCTTCGCTCACGAAAAAAGCATCAAATACAGATACCTGCTCAACTTCATTCCATAATTGGCACGGCGCGCAGTAATAATCTATTTGTAAATGTTCCTCTAAAAAATCAATTCCTTTTTGTACTTCGTCAGGTAGCAGATAATCATCATCGCCTAAGTACACACAATATTTTGTTTTGGCGGCTAAGAGCACGGCGCGCATGTTGGGGAATGCGCCGATGTTTTTTTCTTGACGTACATACCTGATCATTTTTTGTTCGAAGAAACTTGTTTGATCGGTCGATGCGTTGTCGCTGATGACGATTTGCGCGCGGGGGAAATCCTCGCAGGTTTTATCAAAGGTCCATTTAAGGAAAGGGAAACGGTTGTGAGTGGGGATGCAGATGCTTAAATTTTTCATATTGGTAGTTTTACATCGTTTAGCCAAGTATATTTTTCTAAACGCTCTGCGTCTGTCATGGGTTTCTTTTTACCTAGTTTTGGTCCCGGTTTACGTTTTATTTTTTTCCTGCCATCCATGAAGTTTCGGTGAAATGGTCCAATAAAAACGTTTCCTGTTTTATACGCGCCACTATCACTGATTCGACACATTACATAGCAGCCTTTTTTGTTGCCACGCTTTTCCCAGTGACCTGATTTGTGCCAGATTTTGTACCAGTCTTCAAAAGAGATTTCAAAAGGGACACCGCGTTGCTTTGCATTTATTTTGTGAGAAATGTATTTACCGCGAGTGGAGTTTTTATAACGGCGTTGAGCGGTGTCGAATGATTCTTCTATTAACACGTGTTTACTCCCATAAACAAAAGCCGAATCCTGACCGCTCGGCAAACACGGTTGACGACACGCCTTTACGTCTGCTCCAAAGCGCGCCCAGGACGGCTGACTGTACGCGGTTATAGGCATTAGCACAACAAGAATTGATAGGCCTTAGCCCAACCGGAACTGATAGGCATTAGGGTAGGTACAATTACA
>Ga0193726_1001252_pt1 | contig 20758 bp, 35 predicted proteins | sample H2c1metaG_FD_144928 | JGI IMG/M metagenome (GOLD analysis project Ga0193726, IMG submission 144928) | Soil microbial communities from a riparian zone of the East river system, Colorado, United States - H2c1 | ecosystem: Environmental > Terrestrial > Soil > Riparian zone | place: USA: East River... | reverse complement strand
AAAAAGACAGAAGACCGGGTAAAAGAGCTGCAGGAATTTATCCGCAGGTTTAGCGCCAATGCTTCCAAATCAAAACAGGCAACCAGCCGTAAAAAAGCGCTGGATAAAATTAACATTGACGAGATCCAGCCGTCAAACCGTAAATACCCGGGTATTATATTCAATAACCAGGGTCGTGAAGCTGGTGACCAGATCCTGCAGATTGAGAACCTGAGCAAATCATTGAACGGCGAGGTGTTATTTAATGACATCCGCCTGATGGTAAACAAGGGCGATAAAATAGCCATTCTCTCACAAAACAGCTTAGCTACCACCGCTTTTTATAACATATTAACAGGCAGAGATAAGGACTATAAAGGCGAATTTAAATGGGGTGTAACCATAAATCCTGCCGATATTCCGATTGACAATGCCGAATATTTTAAAGGTAAGGATGATAACCTGATCGACTGGCTGCGTGAATACTCGCCCGGTGAAAAGGATGACCAGTTTATCCGTGGTTTTTTAGGCCGCATGCTGTTCTCGGGCGAAGAAGTATTAAAGAAAAGCAATGTACTGTCAGGCGGCGAAAAAATGCGATGCATGTTTAGCCGCATGATGCTGCAATCAGCCAATTTGCTGATGTTTGATGAACCAACCAACCACCTCGACCTGGAATCCATCACCGCGTTAAACAACGGTCTGAAAGACTTCCGAGGCACCATCCTGTTCACCTCGCGTGACCATGAGCTGGTAGAAACCGTTGCCACCCGCATTATTGAACTAACCCCCGGCGGCACCATAGATAAGCTGATGACCTATGATGAGTATATCAACAGCGATGTAGTGCAGAAGCAAAGGGATGAGCTGTACGCTCTTGCATAGTTAATTAGAGATTAGAGACCAGAGATTAGGAAAAAAATTCTTCACGGGAAAATAACTAATCTCCGGTCTCTAATCACTATTTTTCATTTCTTTCAAACTTTCCGTCTTTCGGACTTCCGGACTTCAAAAAAAAACCGTTTATTTGCAGCCCGGAAAAAAACAAATTGACTTGGTAGCTCAGCCGGTAGAGCAACTGACTCTTAATCAGTGGGTCGAGAGTTCGATCCTCTCCCAGGTCACCTTTAAATCAGCCATTTACAGATTAATTTTGTAGGTGGCTTTTTTAATTAACACACTTTTCACACACAAATGAGATAATTAGCATTTAAACACTTTGTTTTTTTGGCTTATTAAGCCCGATCAATTTTCTGTAATCGCGCTCCAACTTGTTAAACCTCGCTTCAAGCTGCTCATACATTGCAAGTAAATTTTTATCAGTGTTCCCCTTACCTGGCGCAATTATATTTTTAATGTTTTCCATATCGCCTACATTATCATAGAACCAGGAATAAGATAAACCATATTCATTGTGAAGCTTCCTGATATCAGCAGATGGAATATCAGTTAAGCCCGTTTCATATTTATAAAGCGTGCCTTGGGTCTTATTTAATATTGCTGCAAGATCTTGCTGGGTCCAGTTCTTTGACTTTCGGTAGATCCTCAATCGCTGGCCCTGCTGAACATAATGCATGCGTTCTGTTTCTGAGATTGTAATTTGCATAGTTATTTTGTTATTAGTTCAATTTGCTTTTTAATTATATCGGCATTTTTAAGCTTTATATCATAATCAAAATTACCTTTTGAAGTTTCAATCCTAATTACTTTAATGGTGCCAGCCTTTAACTTGATAAGATCATCGCTACTAACTGGGTATAACGCTATGAGATCTGAGTAGGTATTTGCTGAGCTGTGTGTAAAATCAGAATTCTGACTGGCAATACTCTTTATTTCTAATACTTTATCATCGGTTGTTTTTAAAATAAGCTTATCACCGGGATTAACTGAATAAAGCATTGTAATGCCTTTTGATATATAAAAAGATAAGAATACATCACCCTTTGTTTTAATGGTCTTAACACCTAAATAATCATAGATCAAGCCCACTTTATTGGTAATGATTTCTTTAGATGTTGAAAATGTAGTATCGCCGGTTATCTTATCTATTTTTGGCTTTTCAAGTTTTTGAGCCTTACTTATATAGGCTGCAGACAATAACAAAATAACAATTAATGATTTTTTCATGGTTTAAGGTTTTTAAAAGAACTTTTTAATATTTCCCTTCACCCGGAATATATGGGTGATTACATCTTTTGGAATTGATTGTGGTTTGTATTCTTCGCCTTTATTATATGGTATCAATTTATAATGATCATTATCATCCCCAGGCCCAAGCATTTTAATGGTTCTAAAGCCATTATCTGTTACGATGGCGTATATCTCCCCCTCCAACAGAAAGCGCCGCCAATCCTCCACCTTTTTTAGTCCTACGATATCACCATGTGCAATTAATGGTCCCATACTTTTACCGGTTACGTTTATCCAGCAATCGCAATCATTAAAAGGTAAAAAGTCAATATAAAACGTCGGCTGTATAGCCTGCTCATTAAACACCAGGTCAAAACCTCCCATGAAATCTATATCATAATAAGGCACACCTTTACCTGTATTGATCGATGGCTTATTTAAGGATTCGGTGTTTATTGTATAGTGTGCTGATTTTGTTTGCGCGACAGAATTGTAATTACTTTCAAAAAAACTTTCATCCACGCCAAGATTTGTAATTACTTTCTGCTTAAAGTCATCTTTAAAGGTGAATTCCTTAAGTTTTGTAATTAAATAGTTACGAGAAATATTTAAATTATTGGCAAAATCCTCCTGCCTGATCTTTTTAGACTTTAAATATTGTTTCAATAATTCCCCATTATGGGCAGGTGGTATGGACATAGATAAAAATTGTTAATAACTTTTATTTAAAAAGTATTTGCATTTATGAAAAATGTAATTACATTTGATAAACAATAACTAATCAAATATAAACACATTTAATCAAATGCAAGAACAAAGCCAAACTTTAAGTAATTCTACGCAGCCTGGGTTGCGGTTATTACCCACAAAAGATATAACTGGCACATTACAATCTATGGATATATGTAATGAAGCCGATGGTTATTGGGTAGAGCTTGAAAGGGCTTCCAATGTCAGGACAGTTGTTTCAATAATTCACAAGTTCACCGATTTGAAATTTGAGACTTCAAAAAAAGATCGCGGAATAATGGTTTGGAGGAAAGCATAGTGAGCAAGATCAAAACTAAACCATGTATTGAAGACCTTGAAAACAAGGTAAGGAATTATAAGCTTAAAGCCAGCCGGTCAGAATTACATTTTACTGAGCTGTTTTTAAACCAGGAGGAAACCTTTAAAGAAAATATCAAGAACCTGCAGGCTGAAAACACAATGCTTCGTGCAATGCTTGAAAAACCAGCAATAAATTTCAATTAACAAATAATATAAACAAGAAAAGCCAGACGGCAATCTGGCTAATCATTTAAAAATCTCTTATTATGAACACAAATCTAACATTTAAAAGTCGGCCTGTCAATACCAACAGGTTAAAAGTTGCTCACAATGCCTTAAAAAGGATAGTTGAGCGCCCTACATTCTTTATTGAAGATGCCGATTTAAACGGCGATGTGGTTAATGTAACCTACATTAATGAGGCTATTTTAAACGGTGGACTGTCAAATGAGGATGACTGGAAAGAAGTTGAAATTGAAACTGACTCACTTATTGGTTTCATTATTAGCCGGGGCCTCAACGCCTACGAGTTTAACACCTCAGATAACGACGGTTGCCATGTACAGGAATCGGGTCCTATTCCAATGGATTATTACCTTAAATACAATCTTAACGATGCTGTAAAGGCTTATATAGAAGCCGGAAGGGAGTTGAATCATGTTTAGTGAGTTTCAAAACGCATCTACCGCTACAATTGTTGGTGTATGCATAGCTGCCTTTATCGTTGGCTGTATCCTGCTTTTCATTTTTGCTTTTGGTATTTACCTGGTTTTAAGAGATCACTTCGGATTATTCAAAGGCAAAATGGCTGAGTGTTCAGTTGCTACCGACAAAGGAGTTAAAGTAACCCCTGAATCAGTTGAGGCCAGGATTGATAATATCAAAGCCAAACTTAAAGCTCAAAATGAGTTAATTGATACTGCAAAAAAACAGCTAAATGAAGCAAGTGTACGTTTAGCTGAAATCAGTGAAAAAAGGAAAGGGCACAACAATGGATAGCCCCATCAAAGTTTTTAACGGGATAAATGATATCACCGATAAAGACGTAGCCAGGCAGCGCTATTATCAATTATCATCAGAGCAAAGCTGGTGGAACATCCAAAGGCGTATCGATCAAAACAAAAAACAACAGGAAGATGCAGCCATAAAGCGTGCAGTAGGGATCTTGTTGGTAATATCACTTTTAGGACTGGCTTTTTTTATAGCCACAGCACATTAACCAAAATGAATTTCACAGAACAAAACCTGGACACAAAAAAGATTTTGGAGATAATTAACTCACAAGTTGGCTGCGGTTATTGCAAGCATGAAAAAAGTTGCTTAAAGCGGGATCCAAAAGTAAATAAGGCCAAACAAGGCTGTCTTGAATATCAACACTATTTAACCAAATAATAACCAAATATTAAAAAAACCACACAATGAATATTGAAGACGATGTAATAATTGAAACCGTAGCCAATGTTGATACAGTATATCAGCAGGATAAAGCTACAATTGACGTGCAGATAGCTACCGCAAAAGCATTTCCACGGAACATTAAAAGAGCGTATGAAAATGCCATAGCAATAGTTACCATGGATAAAGAAACAGCCGCAACCTGTACTTATTCGCTTCCTAGAGGTGGTAAGGCTATAACAGGCCCAAGCGTTCATCTTGCTAAAATATTGGCTCAATGCTGGGGTAATATGCGGATAGAGGCTAAAGTAATATCTGTTGAGGATAAAACACTAACCTCCCAGGGTATTGCTTTTGATCTTGAAAATAACCTGGCTATAAAGGTTGAGGTTAAGCGCTCAATAATGACTAAAACCGGCCGCATGAACGATGACATGATTGTTGTTACTGGTAATGCTGGTAATTCAATTGCACTAAGGAACGCTATTTTAGGTGTTATACCCCGCTCTGTCGTTGATAAGGTACATAACGAGGCCAAAAGCACTATTGTAGGCGATGTTTCAGATAAAACCAAACTGATAGCCCGCAGGAAACAAATCTTTGATGCGCTTAAAGATACCTACTCATTAAAAGAGTCTGAAATTCTGTCAGCGATTGGTAAAGCAGCTATTGATCACGTAACAGCCGATGATCTTGTTACGCTTATTGGTGTGGGCCAGGCAATTAAAGATGGCGATACAACGGTTGAATTTGCTTTTAAAGGTGGTGTAAAATCAAAAGAAGACATCGACCAGCAAAAAAATGATCTTAAAAACAAAAATGGTGGACAATCTTCAATCGTTATGCCATGAGTGAGTATAAAAAATACACGCCAGACCAGGTAGATAACCTGCTCTCCAACTTCTTAATTAGTAGTTGGAGCTATTCAAAGGTTGCGCAATTCGCCCGCCATGAAAAGGCTTTTGAAATGCGGTACATCTATAACCTTAAAGGTAAAAATTCGGCTTCAAGTGTTGCCGGCAGCGCCTACCATGAAGCATTGGACAGGTTCTTTACGGGCATTAAAACTGATAACCGGCTTGATTTAGCCTCATTGGAAATTATTGCCTTTGAATATATAGATGAATTCCCGGCCCCGTTCTGGAAGATTCAGAAAACTACGCCAACAATTGAAGAATGTAAAGCAAAGGCATTAAAAACAGTTAATGCCCTGCTTAAAAACTTCTTTGGCGATATAGGAACCTATATAGATGAAATCAAAGAGGTAATTGATGTTGAGGTTTATTGCGATGAATGGCTAACAATTAACGGGGTTGATATCCCTATGCCCTGCCATTTAAAGATTGACTTAGTTTTTCAAAGCATCCATGATAAGCTCATTATAGTTGACCATAAATCAAAAACATCATTTACAGATGAACAGGAAGCTAAATTAAGCATTGGTGAGCAGGCTATCACCTACGTTAAGGGCTATGAATCAAAATCAGGCCTTGATATAGACGAGATTTGGTTTATTGAAAATAAGATTGCTCAAAATAAAGACGGTTCAAATCAGTTACTACCTATCAAAATAAAAGTTGATAAAGATACCCGCCGCCTTTATGAAGCCTTATTATACGAGCCTTTAAAACGCATGCTGGCAGCTGTTCAGGATCCTGATTATATCTACCTGATCAACCAGTCAGATAACTACGAGGATAAATCAGATATATATGAATTCTGGGCTAAAACTATGATTGCGGAGGTTGAAGATTTCCCTATTGAGGAATCAAAGCGCGAAATGGTTTCAAAGCGCCTAAAAAGGATCAGGGATATATCTGTAGGCCTGATCAACCCAAAAGTTATCCGCGACTTTCAAAAAAACGCATCGCAATTTATTCAATACGACTTATCAAATAAAGACATGACACCAGAACAAAAAATTGAGCACGTTTTACGGAGCTTTAATATTATCGTAAATGTAGCCTATAAATTTGACGGCTATTCTAGCAATACTTACCTTTTAGAAGTTTCTGCAGGTGTTAAAATCACCTCAGTACACTCCCACCGGCTTGACATTGCAAACGCCCTGGATGTTGCGGCTGTTCGTATCTCCAAAGATCTTGTAGTACATAATGGTAAATCTTATGTATCAATTGAGTTTTCAAAGAAAAGGGAACGGACTTTATTGTTTGACCCGGCAGAATTAGTTGATATGAAAATACCGCTGGGTAAAGATAATTATGAAAATACTATTTATTGGGACCTTGACAACCATTCAACAACCAATGCGCTTGTTTGCGGCTCTATAGGCAGTGGTAAATCTGTTTTGGTCCGAAATTCTATTGAATATGGAAAACAGGCAGGTATAGAGGATATTTACATTATAGATCCAAAATTTGAGTTTGGCGAATACGAAAATGATTATAATGCTAATATCCGGGTGGTTTCTGATATACTTGAAATTGAGGAAACTGTTGCAATGCTTGTTGATAAAATGAATGAGAACATCAGGAATGGCGTTAAACGAAAAGTACTTGTTTTTCTTGATGAATTTGCAGACGCAATTGCAGCTTCACGGAAAGGAGTTGAGTTAGATATCCGAGAAGAGGTTCAGGTTGGAAACTACGCGCCCAAAAAGGGCATGTTTGGGATGATGATGGAAGGTGCGCCTAAAATGCAAATGAAGAAAACTGGTGAATTAAAATCACTTGAACAAAATATACAGATTTTATTACAGAAAGGAAGGTCTTCTGGCTTTAGAATCATGGCGGCTACCCAGCGCGCATCAGTCAAGATCATAAACGGTGATACTAAAGTTAACTTCCCTGTACAAATCTGTTTCCGCGTCCCTAAAGAAGCTGATAGCAGGGTTGTACTTGACGAGGCAGGCGCTGAAACTTTAGCAGGAATGGGCGATGGGCTTATTAAATCACCTGAGTATAATGAAACTACCAGGTTTCAGGCATTTTACAAACCAGTTGAAGTAACAGTTTAAATTGATTACCGGGTGGCGGAATGGTAGACGCAACAAGTGATTGAGAGTAAATAATGCTGGCGAGGCTAAAATATCTCATGCAGGTTCGATCCCTGTCCCGGTAACTCAGGCAATCGCCTGAATTGTGATAAGGTTTAGGTTGAGAGGCCCGATACGCGAGGTAAAGGGCCTTTTTAAAAGAAAAATTAAAAAACTATAATATATGAAATACGGCACTCTACCAGTTGATTTAGGAATATTTGATATACAGTGTGATGATATAAATTATATCTGGTGTGATAGTGAGCCGACTGTGTTTTCAGATTGTGGTTTAACAGACCTTACACAAGATCATGAAAAGTCATTGCTTGAAATGGAAGCCTTCGTAAATTATTCATGCGAGGTTACCTATCCAGTTAAGTCACTTTTAAAACTCGATCAATTCGTGATACACCGTTCACCAGAAAACTGTAAGCCAGGTTACCGAACATTTGTTAAAATATCTGTATCAACTGAAAAATACAACCTGATCGGTAATTCACACAACTACCTGCTTGATTACAATTGGGATATGCAGCCAAGAAATCAGGCACGGAATCATCCAATATCAAAAATTTAAACTAAATTAATCTTTATAAGACAAACACGATTATGCAAACAAAATTAACTATAACAACCGAAAGCCCGGAAGCGGCAACAGCACTAATTGAAATATTAGCAGAAATGAACCGGGCAATTAAAAAACATCCTGTATGGCCTATGTCCCCGGTGGAACGCGCTGCAATAGTAGTTGAGGAAGCTGGCGAAGTTATCAGGGAAGCAAACCACATAAGAGAGGGCGCAGGGGATGTACAGGCACTACGTATGGAGTTAATCCAAACAGCTGGCACTTGTATCAGGATGATTAATTTAATGGATGCAGAAAAACACTGCAGCATCCCGGTTTTTCACGAGCAGCCTAAAACCATTGGTTTAGGATTTTCTGCCCTGTTTGATCATGATGCACACCGGAGATTTAGTCAACATAATTCATTTGCATTAAATAATGAGGGTTAAATATCATGGACAATAACCATTTAGCAAATCAAATTAAGGCCAAACTGGAAGCTGGTGAAGTCTTAACCGTTGTATCGGTGTTTGAGGATCTAAGAACATTCGAGCTCAGACATTACATAACAGAAATACGCATCAGGTTCCATCTTCCAATTGAAACGCGCTGGTGTGCCAATAACGGAAAAAGGTTTAAGGAGTATTATATAAAAGCAGCATAATGATAGAAGCATTTCCTTTAGAATGGCCAGTAGGGTTTGAACGTACCAGGCAACACGAAAAAAAGTATAGCCAGTTTAAATGCACGATCGCGCAAGCTCGTGATGGCGTACTGGACGAAATAGACCGATTAAAAGGCGTTAATCCAATTATATCATCAAATGTCCCGGTAAAACGTGATGGTCAAATGTACGGCAATATGAAGCCTGTTGACGGTGATACTGGTATTGCTGTTTACTTCACATGGGATAATGAACAATATGTTTTAGCCTGTGATCGATATATATACCTGCAAGATAATTTAAGAGCGATTGAAAAGAGTATTGATGCTTTACGCGGGTTAAAACGTTGGGGAGCATCAGATATATTGAAAAGGGCCTTTCAAGGATTTAAAGCACTCCCTGAGCCAAAAGGCGCTAATTGGTGGGAAGTGTTGGAATGTTCAAGGTCGGCAAATGAAATTATTATCAGAAGTAAGTATAAGGACCTTGCTAAGATTTATCATCCAGATGTGCCTCGCACTGGTGATACTGGAATATTTCAAAGTATTCAAACAGCCTATGAACAGGCTTTAAAATCACTTTCAAAATGATTTTACACGAAGCAAAAAACATAGCTATTGATATCTGCTATAAGCTGCAACCATTTACCACCCGCATAAATATTGCCGGTTCTATCCGCCGAAAAAAGCCGGAAGTAAAGGATATTGAAATTGTCTTAACCCCTTTAATGGTAGCCAGTACATCCACAAGTTTACTTAGTGATGTAAGTACCGGCGATGTGGTACATCCAAACTTTGTTGAATTAGTTAACAGCTTAGGTACGCTTGAAAAAGGCAAACCAACGGGCCGCTATTGCAAAATAGTTTTGCCACAAGGAATTAACCTGGATTTATTCATACCTGATCCCACGGACTTTTTCAGACAATATGCTATCCGAACCGGCTCCGCTGATTATTCATTTAAAGTTATCGCCCATGGTTGGCGCAAAATAGGTTGGGTAGGTTCTGATTTAGGCTTAAGGCTTGAAAAGGACTGTGTAGAAACAAAGCAACCCGATGGTAAATCAAAATGGACGTGCGTGAGGAATAAAAACAACACGCCGCCCGTATGGGAGTCCGAAGAAAGTTTTTTCAATTGGTTGGGAGTTAAAATGGTTGCACCTGAATTAAGAAATATTTAAAAATGAGCGACATAACGATTGAGTGCGGAAATAATATTGAACTCCTTAAAAAATACCCTGATAATTACTTTGATAGCGTCGTTACAGATTGCCCTTATGGGTTAGGTAAAGAGCCTAATGCATTGAAATTACTACAGGACTGGATTGATCAAGGTTATCATGAAATCAAAGGAAAAGGCTTCATGGGTAAAGCATGGGATAGTTTTGTACCTCAGCCGATGTTTTGGAAAGAAGTTTTTAGGGTTTTAAAGCCAGGTGGTCACGTGTTAGCCTTTTTTGGTACCCGGACCTATGACTGGGGAACAATGGCAATCAGGCTTTCTGGGTTTGAGATAAGGGACATGATAACCTGGCATTATGGATCTGGGTTTCCGAAATCATTGGATATTAGTAAACAGATCGATAAAATGACCGGTGCAGAAAGGCAGGTAGTCGGCAGTAAATTAACAGGAACAATGGCCGGGCAAAATGGCAATTTAAATATTAAAAACGGCTGGAAATCCGGTCAGCAGATGATTGATGTTACAGTGCCAACAACTGATGAAGCTAAACAATGGAATGGCTACGGAACAGCACTTAAGCCAGCAACAGAACCTATTTGTGTTGCCCGTAAACCACTGATTGGCACAGTTGCTGAAAATGTTTTAAAGTACGGTACTGGTGGAATAAATATTGACGGATGCAGAATTAAATTTAAAAGCGATGAAGATTTAAAGTCGGCTACTTACGGTACTGGTACAAATATTTTAGGCGCTAACTATGTAGGTAGCAAACTTACAGATGGCCGTAAAAATATTGAAGCTAATTCAGATGGCCGCTTCCCTGCAAATGTAATATTAGATCTACACATGGCTAATGTTTTAGATAAACAAACAGGCGTGTTAACTTCCGGCATTCCTTCCGGCATACGTAACGCATCAAATAATATTTACGGGCAATATGCCACGGGTCAAGATGTAACGGGATATGGTGACACCGGGGGCGCTTCACGCTTCTTTTATTGTGCCAAGGCAAGCCAGGAAGAAAGAAACTCGGGTTGTGAGCACATTGAAGCCATTAAAACAAACGATGGTAGGCAGATTGAAACTGATAACGCGTTTCAAAGGGGAAAAAATGAACGTAACAACAATCACCCGACAGTAAAGCCTATTTCCTTAATGCGTTACCTCCAGCGCCTTGTTACCCCTGTTGGTGGCATAACACTTGATCCATATGCTGGGAGCGGCACAAGTGGTTGTTCTGCTGCCTTTGAAAATATAAACATTGTACTTATGGAAATGGAAGATGATTATATACCAATCATCGAGGCCCGCACAAAGTATTGGCAAAATAAAGCCAATCGTGAAAAATACATTCAAGAATTAAAGGATTCACAATATAATTTATTTTCAGCATGATAAAGCAAGTCCTAACAGACACCCGAAAGGCCAGGATATTTCAATCCGTACAGTTTATTGCTGTCATGGCAGAGTTAATTAAAATTGAACACATCCAGGATATGGATGTACGGTTTAAAAATCCACAAGCTAACCAGTTTGCATCACGAATTGTAAAGGATGCCAACGCAATACAGCTTCACCTTGCCACTAACAGCAACGTTAATATAAAGTTCCTTGATATGGACTTTACAAGCGAGTACGCGGCAGAATTACACCGGGTATTCTTATTTTTTATTGGCCTGCCCATCACACAAATAAAACAAGTCATGGATAATTTACATGAGTTATCAGAATCTGTAGAGGTATGAGTTATTACGAAGAGGAGCAATACGCTTTAGTTTATTATCTGGAACACGGTAAACCTGGCCCTGTATTGAGGCAGATAGCTGAAGACAGGATTAGGTACCTTTATTGTAAAAAGCAAGAAATAGCACCTTTAGAATACTGTCCAATTATAATTCCTATCCAAAGAATTGAATGGGAAGATTGTTTAACGGTCGGTGATTATAAAGCTTAATGATTTATTTTAATCTTAAATAGATAATTATGATTATTTTACTTATGTTTGATTTTCAGAAAACAATCTTAAAAAATATATCCGTGTGGGGTATGTCAGCAAAAAATACTTTGAGCCTTGACCTGGGGCGGTGCCACACCACCAAACCGGGGTCAGGGCTTTTTATTCCTAATATTTTCCATCCCTAATTAATTAACCTAATGTCAATTTTAGATAATGATAAAAAAGATTTCTATGAGCGAAAAAGCCAGGTATCTGACGAGCGAAGGAATCGGATCACACAACCATTCTATTCTGGATTAGGTAAACTACCGCCACAGGCTGTTGATGTCGAAGAGGCTGTATTAGGAGCGTTAATGCTGGAAAAGGACGCGCTATCATCAGTAATTGATATTTTAAAAGCAGATGTTTTTTATAAAGATGCTCACCAGAAAATATTTAAAGCTATAAGTGATCTTTTTGAGAAATCAAGCCCTATAGATATCCTTACCGTAACGGCCCAATTACGCAAGATGGGTGAGATTGAAATGATTGGCGGCGCTTATTATATCACCGAGCTTACTAACCGCGTTGCCTCTGCAGCCAATATTGAATATCATAGCCGTATCATCTTACAAAAACACATACAGCGGGAATTGATACGGGTCAGTAGTGAAATAATTCAAATAGCATATGAAGATACAACCGATGTTTTAGACCTGTTGGATAAGGCAGAAAAGAGTTTATTTGAGATTGGTCAAAACAATACCCGGCGCGATTCAAGAATTATACATGACCTGATGCGGGAATCTTTAGCTGAAATTGAAGCGCTTAAAGATAAAAAGGACGGCTTAACCGGTGTTGCATCAGGATTTACTGATCTTGACCGGATGACCTCCGGCTGGCAAAAATCCGACCTGGTTATTATAGCTGCCCGCCCCGCAATGGGTAAAACGGCGTTCGTGTTAACATGCGCACGTAATGCTGCGGTTGATTTTGATAAGCCAGTAGTTGTTTTTTCATTGGAAATGTCATCTAATCAGCTCGTTAATCGCCTAATTAGTGGTGAGGCCGAGATTGAACAGGAAAAAATAAGGAAAGGCACCCTGGAAGAATGGGAATGGACAAAAATTCAATTGGTAAACTTGACGCTGCTAATCTAATTATAGATGATACGCCAGCACTAACAATATTTGAATTCCGTGCTAAATGTAGGCGTTTAAAGTCGCAACACGATATTCAATTAATCATTGTTGATTACTTACAGCTTATGCATGGTAAAGCTGCTGATGCCAAAGGAGGTGGTAACCGAGAGCAGGAGATTGGAAGTATCTCCAGGGCTTTAAAATCAGTAGCTAAAGAATTAAATGTACCCGTGATAGCTTTATCTCAGCTCTCACGGGCCGTAGAGAATAGACCAGGAGGATCCAAACGGCCAATGCTGTCAGATTTGCGTGAATCAGGTTCAATTGAGCAGGATGCGGATATGGTGCTCTTCTTATATCGTCCCGAATATTACGGGTTAGAAGTTGACGAGGATAATATGCCTACAACTGGTATTGGAGAGGTAATTATAGCCAAGCATCGTAACGGTGAAACTGGTAAAGTCAGGTTAAAATTTGTAGGTAAATATGTAAAATTTACTGATTTAGATAGAGATTTTATTCCGGCGCCTGTTAATGCTTTTTCAGGTATATCACCATCTAATTCATTTGAGAAACCGAGTAATTTCATTATACGGCCAAATAATTTTTATGAGACAGATAATGATGATCAACCATTTTAATTAATAAGTATGGCGAGGCCTGAAAAGAATACGGTAGATTATTATCCTCACATAGTTGGCGACGGTAAGAAAATGTTTTTTATTGAAACTAAATATGGTAACGATGGATATTCTACCTGGCATAAGATATTAGAAAAGCTTTGTGATACCGATTACCACTATCTGAATCTTAATAATGAGGAAGAGGTAATGTACTTATCAGCTAAATGTAAAGTGACGGAGGACCGCTTATTATTAATCATAAACGATATTGTAAAACTTGGGAAATTTGATAAGGAATTATGGACCAATAAAATTATTTGGTGTCAGGATTTTGTTGATTCAATTGATGATGCATATAAAAAACGAAATAATGAATGTATTACTTTAATTGAATTAAAGGAACTTTTATTGAGTTTAGGGGTACTTAAACCAAGTTATGATACTGAAAAAGTGTACAGTAATACACAAAGAATAGTAGAGAAGAGAATAGTAAAGAAAAGAAGAGAAGAGAGAGAGTTTTCTCCCCCAATTTTTAACGATGTTTTTATTTTTTTTAAAGAACAAAAAACAACCGGTTGGGATGATTTAAAATGTGAATTTGAAGCAAAAAAATTTATAAAACATTATGATCAAACCGATTGGAAAATAAAAAACGGGCAAATCACAAATTGGAAGAGTACCGCTTCAGGTTGGATCGAAACAGATATTCGTTTTCAGAACAATAATAAAAAACATCGGCCTGATAAAAACTTCCCTGACGGATTTAATGCTGCATTTGCTTCAAAATTAAGCCAGGATGATTTAAAACTCTATCACGAGCACATAAGGGTTAATGGCTGGTATTTATCCGGATATGACTCCAAAGGAGTATCTATTTACCAGCAAATTAACGCGCCGCCTGGTTAATTTTTTTATTAATATTTAAAACATACTCACTATTTTAAAAAAATAACCATGGCAGGCAAAAAACAAATATCGCCAAATCAGGAAGACTACATAATTAATTCGAGGCTATCTGTCAAACTATTAGCTGAGATATTCAATGTAAGTAAACATTGTATTTATGAAATTTTAAATAACCGGAGTACGATATGAAACCAGTAAGAGTACAGCGGAAGCGCACACGCGGCTTTAAGCTGCCTGAGAATACCAAGTCAGTTACACGATGTAGTTACTTTGGTAATCCATTCACTGTTGAAAAATATGGAAGGGAAAGGGCGGTGCAATTATTTAAAGAAGCCTTTAAGGTTTATAAAATTCAACAACTGCCGGAAGATTGTCAAACAGACTTTGAAAACTCATTATTCTGGGAGCACTACATGCAATCTAACCATTGTTCAATAACTGAAATGGTACAGGAAGAACTAAAAGATAAAAACCTTGCTTGTTATTGTAAAGAAGGTGAGTTATGCCATGCCGATATATTACTTGAAATAGCAAATAATTAAAATGAAAGAAAAAGTATTAATTGGCATAGATCCGGATGTTTCGCTTAATGGCTTTTCATTATACTCAATAGGTAAAAAGCAAATATTAACACTGCAAGTATATGACTTAGTTGATCTAATGGGTGAAATAAGCCTGCATAATCAATTATATGATTTAACTGTACATCTGGAAGCTGGCTGGTTAATTAATGGTACATGGCACAAGGGAGGCAACGGACAAGCGAAGCGGGTCGGAGCTAATCATGAGATAGGCCGGCAGATAGAAAAATTTATGATCAAGCAAAGTATCAACTATAAACTAATCAAGCCTGCCGGGTATTCATCATACAAACATGAATTATTTTGCAACATAACCAGGTGGCCATTAAAAATAAAAACCAACCCTGAGACAAGGGTTGCCGGCATGTTGGTTTATGGATATTAATTGAGCTGATAAAAAAAGCTGTATAAACGAGAGGATTAAAAAATGAGTAAGGGTAGACATCACGATTTATGTTTAGTAGCTGCAAAGTGGCTTAAAAACAAATGTCATTACAAGTGTCCGGTAACAGCTGTTGAGTTAGTTGCAGCTGGGCAAAGCTGCATACCTGATGTTATCGGTTTTAATTCCGATTGTTCCATATTGGTTGAAGTTAAAATATCAAGAAGTGACTTTTTAGCCGATAAGAAAAAGTTTCATCATATATACCCAACATTAGGATTAGGTAACTTCCGATTGTACTGCGCTCCATGGGGATTAATCAATCCTAATGAATTACCAGATAAGTGGGGATTAATTGAAATAGATGAAAATAACAAAGTGGTAAATGTGATTGACCCGACTAAGGGCCGAGATGTAAATTATAAAAAAACAAACCAATTTGAAAGCAATATTAATCAGGAAAGATGGATGATGTACTCTTTATTGAGAAGAAATAAAATTAACCTTTAAAAATAAATATTATGATAACAGACGATCAATTTAAAAATTACATTAATCAACTATCTGATATTTACGAAAAATTAAAGGATTTGGTTAACAGTAGTGCACTGCATCCATTAAGTAAACAATCCGGGGATATATTAGGAGAAATATCAAACTTTCGTGATATCGCATGTACAGCCTTAAGAGATGCTCATATTAATAAAAACTGAAAATTGAGTAAAAATAATCTTTATGAGATAAATAAGATTATTTATTATATTTGGATATGGCAGCGCCCAAGATTAATTGTGAGGATGTTGTAAGAACATTATACACCCAACCAGAACACAGTAACTACTGTGGGGTGTTCACAGTTGCCCATTTAGCTAATATATTACCAGAAGAGGCAGAAATAGCTTTTTTATGTACAGGTATGACTAAGCGCCAATTAAAACGAGGTACTACAGTAAAAGAGGTTTCAGCAGCTATAATATTCCTGGGTTACAAAACACCCGGTAGATTACATCTTATGCAGCCAGGCGAGCGGTTACCGAATAGGTGTATACTTAATATTAGATGGTACAATCCAGGCACTGAGCAACACGGCAAAGGCCATTGGGTACTTTATAACGGCGGATGGGTAGCCTGCAGCGGCCCTGATAGATCAGGTATTTGGAAATATGATGAATATCTAAAAGACAGAATAGGTGTAAATGTTTCTTATCTGCTTGCTGATAAATCATAATTAATATGCAATGAAATGATAAACGAAGTACATCATAAAGGCGGAGCGCCAAAGGGAAATGAATTTTGGAAAAAACGCGCAAAGCATGGGCGTGATAAAATATTTTCAAATCCTGATATTTTATTGGAGGCAGCGACTGAATACTTTATTTATGAAAATAAACAGGTACAATGGCGTAATGAAGCCATAAAAGGCGGTGAATTTGCCGGTACTACCGTAGCGGTTGCAACTAATACGCCTTTTACATTTCAAGGTCTTTGCATTTTCTTGCACGTAAATACTAAATATTTTAATCATTTTGAGACCGGTATAAAAACAACTAAAGATAAGTTAACCCCGGAACAGAAAGAAATCAACAAAGATTTTTCTAACGTTATATCGTATATACGCGATGTAATCGACAAACAGAAGCTTGACGGTGCTCTAACTGGAAAGTATAATGCCACCTTAGCGGCTAAGGTTTTAGGATTAACCGATAAGACAGAAACAACTTTAACAGGCAAAGATGGCGGTCCTATTGAAACAAATAATTCATTTACAGTTACCGTAGTGCGCGGCCTGCGTGAATCACCATCAGCCAGCGAACAGGAGATAGCTGATGATATAGCTAATGAATTATCGTAATGGAAGTATCTGAACTATATTATAAAGCTTACGAGTTCATTAAAAATAGTGATGATGACGTACAGGTACACCAGGGCGGCACATCATCTGGTAAAACCTATTCCATATTGCAATGCTTGTTTACAATTGCAGGTGAAGTTCAGGACGGCCAAGGTGAGATAATAACCGTTTGCGGGCAGGATATACCCAATTTAAAGGCCGGAGCGCTCAGGGATGCTTTAAACATTTATATAACCACACCAGAAATAAAGGCTAAAATTAAATCTTACAATAAATCTGACAGGATCTTTGAATATTTTAACGGGTCAATTATCGAATTCAAGAGTTATGATAGTTTCCAGGATGCGAAGTCTGGTAAAAGATCTTATCTTTTCGTTAATGAGGCTAACGGCATTCCCTATCCTATTTATCAAGAGCTTGCAATCAGGACAAAAAATAAAGTTTTTATTGATTATAATCCTAATGCTGGGTTCTGGGCGCATGAATTTATAATAGGCAGGCCAAAAACACAGTTAGTGATATCTGATCACCGGGATAATGCTTTTTTAGATCAGAGGATCAGGGACAAGATTGAGGCGTTAAAACATATCGACATTGAACAATGGAAAGTTTACGCCCGTGGCTTAACAGGCCGTATTGAGGGCATGATCTTCACTAATTGGTTTATCTGTGATTATATACCAGAAGATGCTAAATTTATCGGTTATGGCCTTGATTTTGGGTTTACGAACGATGAAACAGGCTGTATTGAGGTATGGATGCAAAACGGTGAGCTTTGGGTTGATGAATTGATATATGAAACCAACCTAACAAATCCCGACATATCCCGTAAATTAAAAGAACAGGGAGTAAGCAAAACCAAGGAAATAATTGCAGACAGCGCGGAGCCTAAAAGTATTGAAGAATTAAAAAGAATGGGTTGGTTTATTAATGGCGCGGCTAAAGGCCCGGATAGCATCAAAAACAGCATTGACATTTTAAAACGCTATCGCATCAATGTAACCAGGGGTAGTGTTTGGTTGCGTAAAGAGTTGGAGCGTTACACTTGGCGCAAGGATAAGATAAGTGGCAGATCTTTACAGGAGCCGGTAGATACCTGGAATCACCTAATTGATCCACTTCGTTACGTGGCTTTAAATAAACTTAAGGTTCATAATAAAATGAAAGCCAGCAGCCGCCTACCCTATCAGGAAAGGCCTACATATAACGGTGATTTTGATTTAGTAAGATAATGGATTTAGCACAAAAAAATAAGTTGAAGTATTTTATTGAAAAGTACATTCCATTTTCTGATTTAAAAAAGGCAGGCTTCTTTGCTAAGGATGTTCGTAAGACTGATTATGAGAAGATAGCGGCCCGTGTGTGCCATACGTTTGGTTATAAAAGCATATATGAGTATAAGTTTGTTTGCAGGGGTAAAGCTTGTGATGGTGAGAGCTGTGATGGCAGGCATGAGCTTTGCAAGAACTATAAACAGCCAGGTATTAAGTTTAAGTCTTTTAAAGCTGATATACCCGAAATATTAACCGCCAAAAGTTGGCTTAATTAAGTATTTATTTGTAAATTAGTGATATGGATTGGATAGATATTAATTCTCAACAACCCGAAATTGGAGTTATTATTTGGGGAAGAGATAAAACAGGGTGAGCAAGGTTAGGAGTGTATGCTGTGCATCCTAAAACAAAGGAACGTTCATTAAAAAGCAATGGCGCCGTATTAATTAAGCCGCTAGAAAAATGGGCTACTTATGATGTTATTTATTAACCATTATGAAATACCAAAAACTAATTAATAACCAGATTGTCGAGATCGCGCAGGATGAATTTAACTTCCTTAAAGAATGCGACGAGCGTTATTTTGGTAAATCTATTTTTTACATGCCCGATATTGATGTATTAACTATCCTGCCATACCAAAACATCAGGTTTGGCATAGTATCTGATTATGATTTACACCAGATTAAAATTAGAGAGATAGATCAGATAAGAAAAGATATTGATGCGAGTAAAATGTTAGATCATTATTTAACGTCCTCTAAAAATACTAAACAATACCCAATTACTTATATCGAAGAGACAAGTGAATTTACGCCGGAACAAATGGAGTTGATTAAAAACTTTAAATCAGAACGTATGAAAAATGAATTTACAATTAAAACTGTTCCTGATGAACTTGTAGAACAATGGAAAGCTCAGCACGGGGTAATTAAAACTACCGATATCTTATTTAACCAAAATCAAAATCTTAATGTATACCCAAACCTTAAAAACAACCATAGGAACGCTTAAAGTAAGCATACCAACAGATTTAAGTGAGATGACATTGGGCCAGCTAATTGCTATGCAGGAAATTGAAATACCTGAATTTTTTCACGAGATCTCAATATTATCAGGAAAAACAATTAGCGAGTTAGCCCAGGTTAATCAAACTGAAAGCAAAAAAGAACTTGAATTAATTGGCGAACGCTTATTATCACTCACACATCAGTTGCTATATAGCAGCACAAATTCGCCTATACCTGAGTTTATTCAATTCGGTAAGAAAAAGGTGAATGTTATTAAAAATCTATCAGTAGAACCTGCCGGTGCGTTCATGGCCGCAAAGGATCTTATGGCAGATGAAATAAATAAACATGTTGCTAAATTTGGCGGCGGGGATGATGAAGAATGGAAGAAATCAATTCAGCCATCATATCGGGCATGTGCTATGATACTGGCTCATTATTTTTATACCAGGGTAATTGGTGGTTTATATGAGGAACACAAGGCAGAGGAATTTTATAACATAGTAATTGAATTATCTGTTGCACAAACATTGCCTATTGCAAGATATTTTTTTTTGAACTATCCGAATTAATCTCAATTGAAAATCAGTCGCTGGGCTCACCGCCTACAGATATTGAAAAGAAAGCCGGTATCCAGGCTTTTGAAAGGTTTAAACATTATAACACCATAAATTCATTAGCAGGGGGTGATGTGCTTAAATGGAAGGAAATAATGAACCTGCCTTATCAGGATGTTTATTTAAAATGTCTGCTAAATAAAACAGAGAGTGATTATAATAAGAAATATCAGGAGTTGAGTAGTAAAATAAAATAATCTTTGTAAGATAATTAGGATTAAGATGTATATTTGAGAATGAGCGCCACATCAGAAAAGATAGCCCATGATAAATGGATCAGGGATTTAAAGGATAATAATATTGCAAAAGAAGCATTAAGAGCAATGATACATATTTATTATCCCGGATGTACGCTTAAAAAATCTAATCAATTTAAACGCTTACAATTAATATAATGAACTTACTGAGATTTATAATATCAATATTCATTATCGTAGCGGTTTGGGGCTATATCTGGTACAGTAAACCTTTT
>Ga0193726_1001251_pt1 | contig 20764 bp, 17 predicted proteins | sample H2c1metaG_FD_144928 | JGI IMG/M metagenome (GOLD analysis project Ga0193726, IMG submission 144928) | Soil microbial communities from a riparian zone of the East river system, Colorado, United States - H2c1 | ecosystem: Environmental > Terrestrial > Soil > Riparian zone | place: USA: East River... | reverse complement strand
AGGTCGGCGCGCAGCGCGGCAGGAACGTCGGCCCCGGCCGCGAACTCGGCGTACCAGCCGGTCCCGGCGCCGGCCTCGAGCCACTGGCCGAGCTGGCCCGCGACCGTGCTGACCTGCCGCGGCGCGGCGAACAGGCCGCGCTCCGCGCCCAGCGCGAGCGACTCCCGGTACCCGGCCAGGGCCGCGGGCACGGCGCCCATCCGGCGGGCCACGACGGCCCAGTCGCTGTCGGTATCGGCCGGCATCAGGGTGAAGATATCCCGGACCCGCTGCAGCGGGCCGAAGATGTTGGACACCTCGCGCAGGTGCTCGCCCGCCTCGCTCATGGCCAGGGCCGCGCCGAGCCGCTCGCGCAGCAGCCGGGCGCAGCGCCGCTCGTCGTCGCCGGCCGCCTGCACCTCCGGCGGCAGCGCGTCCAGGGCGGCCAGGGTCGAGCGGCGGAGGTCATCGACGGCCGCCTGGCCCGCGGGCGACAGGTCCGGCATCCGGTCCTCGTCGGGCCGGACGCCCAGCCTCGTGGCCACGAACGGGTTGATCTCGGCGAGCGCCGTCACGTAGGAGTCGGCTATCTCGCGGACGGGACGCGGCGGCCCTGCGGGCGTGTTATCCGGCATATCAGCATTGTGCCTGCCCGCCCGGCGCCGCCCGCGCCCGGCCTACGACCGGGCGTAGGCGCGGGCGAGCGCCGCGAACGCCGGGCGCGGCGCCCAGCCCAGGCCGGCGCTGTCGCCGTCGCCGTCGCCGTCGCCGTGCATCTGCACCACGCCGTAGCTGGCCAGGTCGAGGTCACGGCGCGGATCGTCGCGATGCGGGGCCTCATAGGTGGCGAAGGTGTACCAGAAGGCCGCGTCGACGCCCGCCTCGGCGAACACCGGCAGCAGCTCCTCCAGGTACCGGACCTGCTCCTGGTCATCCCGGACATAGTCGCCGTCCAGCTGCAGCGGGTCGGCGTCGGCGTCCAGGATGTTCCAGCCCAGCCCGCCGCGGTCGGCCGCGCCGGCGTAGCAGCAGCAGCCGAACTCGGTGACGGCCACCGGCTTGCCGTGCCGCTGCTGCCCGCGCAGCCCGGCGGCGAAGCCGGCCGCGTTCCCCGCGTCCCGGTACGCGTCGACCGACACGATGTCGAACGGCGCCCAGTCCACCGGCTCCCAGGTGCCCGAGGCATAGGTCAGCGGGCCGCCGAACCGGCTCCGCGCAGCCTCGGCGGCCTGCGCCAGGAACCCGTTCAGGCGGCCGGGCAGCCGGGCGAAGGCGGCGAGCTGCCGCAGGCCCCGGCGCTGCATCCGCTCGATCCGCTCGAAGACGGTGCCGCCCGGCAGGAAGCCGCCGGCGAACAGGCTGAGCTCGCAGCCGGTGACCAGGACGACCTCGGCGCCGCCGCGGCGCAGGTGCTCGGCGCGGTCCGCGCACTCCGCCAGCAGCGGCAGCAGGTCGGCCGCGCCCAGCTCGCACGGGAACGGCGCGAACCAGACCTCCAGGCCCGCCGCGGCGGCGTGCTCGGCGGCCACGCTCAGCCGCTCCGGGTCGGCGCCGGTGATCCGGACGGCGGTGCAGTGCAGGTCGCGGGCGATGACCAGCATCTCGCGGCGGACGACGTCCGGATCGAACCCCTTCCGGCTGAGGTGGCCGCCGGGCCGGAAGCCGGTGTCGTAGTTGATGCCCCGGGCCCGCATCACTTCGCCTCCGCCTCGATCATCGCCATCATCGGGCCGGCCGCCACGCCGCCGGCGATGACGCCCACGCCGAGCGACACGAGCAGGATCACGGTGCCGAGCCAGACCATGGTCGGCACCGGCAGGGTGAAGGCGCCGACGATCCGGGCCGCGCACTCGGCCAGCAGGACGGTCCCCCAGATCACGCTGAACAGGGACTCCAGGCGGCGGAACCGGGCGCTGCCGGCCAGCAGGCGGCTCCAGGCCGCGTCCCGGTCGGCCGCCCCGCGGGTCAGCCACGGCTTGAGCCCGGCCGTCATCAGCGGCCGCCGCAGGGCCACCGAGCCCAGGATGGCCAGGCCGATCACGCTGCTGATGGCGGAGTCCTTGGCGATCATCAGGCGCGGGTCGCCGGTCGCGAAGCTGACGCCGATGCCCGCGACGTTGACCGCGAGCATGAGCAGGGCCAGCACGTTGAGCTGGCGCTGAGCCACGATCCCCGCGACCGAGCGGATGGCCGGGAAGACGCTGCTCCCGGCCAGCGACAGCCACAGGCTCCAGCCGAGCCCGTCCCGCAGCAGGTAGTAGGTGCCGAGCGGGACGGCGATGTCGATGGCCAGCGGCCGCAGCGAGCGGGCCAGCCCGCCGCCCGCGGGACGGCCAGCGGGAGCGGGGGCGGGAGCGAGGGCGGGATCCGGCCGGGCCGCGGCCGGGCGGGCCGGGGCGCACAGGGCCTGGCTCGCATCGTTGCTTTGCATGGGCCTAACTTTAGGTTCGTCCTAACTACTATGTCAATCCTAAACTTGTGCCCGACATAACTTATGACTACGCTGAGTCCCATGACGGCCACCGGACTGCGCGAGCGGAAGAAGCGCGAGACCCGCCAGCAGATCTCGGACGTGGCCACGGCCCTGTTCGCCGAGCGGGGCTTCGACGCGGTGACGATCTCCCAGGTGGCGGAGGCGGCCGGGGTGGCCAAGATGACCGTGACGAACTACTTCCCGCGCAAGGAGGACCTGGTCTTCGACCGGGCCGACGCGATCGTCGCCAGCCTGGCCGCCGCGGTCGCCGCGCGGGCCCCGGGCGAGAGCCTGCTGACCGCGATCCGGCGGGACTACGCCCGGGCCGCGGAGCGCGCCGACGTGACGCTGGGGCTGTCCAGCCCGGAGTTCGCCGCGATGATCGAGAGCAGCCCGGTGCTCATCAGCCGGAGCCGGGAGATGCTGGACCAGCGCGAGCAGGCGCTCGGCGACGCGATCGCGGCCGAGACGGGCGTCGATGACCCGCAGCAGCGGGTCGCCGCGGCCCTGCTGGCCGCGGTCCCCCGGATCCTGTCCGCCGAGGGCTGGCGCCGCAGCCTGGCCGGCCAGGCCCGGCCGGAGATCGCCGCCTTCCTGGCCGCCGAGGCCAGGCTTGCCTTCGACCGCCTGGAGCCGTCCCTGGGCGACTACTGCGTCCGGCCCGCGCCCTGATCAGTCCGCCCTGGCCCAGCCGCGCAGGTCGACGGGCCAGACATCGACGACATCGTCTCCCGAGCACACATAGACCCGGTCGTGGTAGGCCATCGTGGGGTCGATGTGCGCCGGGATGAGCCGCACCTTGTCCCCGACTCGCCGGGGCGGCGCGAAGGTCGTGTGCTCGTCCGAGCAGAACCACACGGTGGCCCCCTCGATCCGCGGGTTTCCGTGGTCCATGCCGACAGTCTTGAGGCCGGCGTCGGCGACCGCGTACTCCGGGCTGGCCGACACCACCGTGGCCAGCACGAACACGGCCTGGATGAACGGCAGGCCGAGGCGGCCGTAGGCGGTGTCCATCAGCGCGTAGGAGCCGGCCTGGATCTCGCTGGCCCAGGTGTTGCACGCGTACGTGCCCGTCCCGCCCGCTGATACCAGGTCGCCGCCCACGTCCGCGTGCGCGGCCAGCAGAAGCCCCATGGCCGTCTCGCACTGCCGGGCCCGGGCGCTCTCGTCCTCCACCCCGACGACGTGCCCCTCGTAGCCCATCACGCCGCGCACGGCCAGGCCCGCCGCCCGGGCCTGGTCGGCCAGCCGGCCGGCGTCGCCCGGCGCGCAGCCGCAGCGCGGCAGGCCCACGTTGACGTCGATGACGACCTCGGGCACCCGGCCGGCCGCCGCCGCCGCGATGGTCTGCGGCGAGTCGACGGCCACCGTGACCCGGCTCCCGGCGCGGACGAGGTCGCCGAGCCGGGTGGCGTCCAGCACCTCGTTCGCGAGGAGAAGGTCCTCGCCGAGGCCGGCGGCGGCCATGCCCTCGCACTCGCGGATGGTGGCGCAGGTGAAGGCGCGGTGCCCGGCCGCGGCCTGGCGCCGCGCGATGCCCGTGCACTTGTGCGCCTTGACGTGCGGGCGCAGCCGCTCGCCGGGCAGCACGGCGGCCATGACGGCGATGTTGTCCTCGAGCGCGTCGGCGTCCACGAGCAGCGCGGGGGTCGGCAGGTCCCAGACCTTCGCCGGGCGGGCAGTGATCATGCCAAAGTGTTACCACGAGGCCGCGCCCGCCGCGACGCCCGGCTGGCCGGGCAAAGTCACGGTAAATGCGCAGATGAGCCACCGGCGCCGACCACTAGGGTGACCAGAGTGTCATCATTAGCGCGAAATCTCCTCCGCGGCGAGCAGCCGCCGGGCACCCCGGAAGCCGGCCGCGCGGCCGGCGAGGCCCAGCCGGAGCCGGCTGAGCCCGCCGCGCGCCGCCCGGCGATCCCGCTCGGCTACCGGCTGGCCCATCTTGCGTCCCTGGCCGCGGGCGGGGCCTTCCTCCTGAAGCTCGATCACTGGACCTGGTTCTGGTTCGACGACTGGGACTTCATCGGCGACCGCGGCCTGGTGCACAGCCGCCTCGGCCTGTGGGCGCCGCACAATGACCACTGGTCCACGCTGCCGATCCTGGTCTACCGGGCGCTGCTGACCCTGTTCGGGATGGGCAGCTACCTGCCCTTCCTGATCCTGCTGACCGTGCTGCACCTGGCCCTGGCCCACGTCCTGTGGCGGATGAGCCTGCGGGTCGGCGCGAGCCCGCTGGTGGCCACGGCGCTCATCACCGTGTTCGCGTTCTTCGGCGCCGGCGCGCAGAACGTGGTGTGGGCGTTCCAGATCGGGTTCGTGGGCTCGGTGCTGTTCGGATGGCTGTGGCTCTGGGTCACCGACCACGACGGCGGGTTCGGCCGGCGGGACGTGGCGGGCTGGGGGCTCGGGCTGGCCTCCCTCATGTGCAGCGGCATCGGCGTGCCGATGCTGATGACCGTGGCCGTGGCGGTGGGCCTGCGCCGCGGCGTGCGGGCGGCGGCCCTCGCGGTGAGCGCCCCGGTGGCGGCCTTCGCCGTCTGGTACGTGCTCTACGGCCGGCTGGCCGAGCGCTCCGCCCCCATCGACAAGAGCACCGTCCTGGCCATCGGCAGCTATACCTTCGCGGGCATCGAGAACGCGTTCTCCACGACGGTCGGCTTCGCCGGGGCCGGGGCCGTCCTGGCCGTCGGGCTGGTGTACGGGCTGCTGCGCCGTGACCGCTCCGCCGGGCCGTCCGACGCCATCGCGCGGGCCGGGGCGGCCGGGGTCGTGCTGACCTACGCGTTCATCGGCATCGGGCGCTCCGGGCTCGGCGCCCTCCAGGTGGACCGGACGCGCTACGTCTACATCGCCATCGCCCTGGTGCTGCCCGCGGCGGCGCTGCTGCTGACCGCCTGCTTCCGGCCGGGGCGCGGCCCGCTGGCGGTATTCGGGCTGATCATCGCGGTCGTGTTCGCCGTGAACGTCAATGACCTGGTGATGGCCGCGCACACCCTGCAAGCCCGGGCGCTGCCCGCCAAGCAGCAGATCCTGGCGGGCTACGACCTGGCCAACGACGGCTCCTTCGTCTTCCCGGCCGCGCCCACGGTCACCTACTTCGGGCCCGCCCCCACCGTCGGGGACCTGCGCCAGATCCACCGCAATGGCTGGCTGGGGCCGCCGGCCTACCGGGTCCTCCCCCAGTCCCTGCTCGGGGCCAAGGCCCGGCTGCAGGTGGGCGTGCTGCCCGCCGGGACCGCGGCGCCCGCCACCGTGCCCGCCGTGATCACCCGCACCGCCGAGCTGTCCGTCGTCCCCGCGGCCGGCGGCTGCCTGACCGTGACGACCACCGGGCGGAACGGCGTGCTGGTGCTGGCGCCCGCCGCCTCGCCGGTGCTGCTGACAATGACCCGCCAGGTGCCCGGCGAGCTGTACAGCCACCTGTCCGACGCCCGGTCCCCGGCCCCGGCCATCCCCCGCGCCGTCCGGCTGGCCGGGCGCACCCGCTTCCTGGTCGGGGCCACCGGGGTGCGAACCACGCTGGCGCTGCCCACCGGCCGCACGCGCATCTGCGGGGTGGCGGCCACTCGCTAAGGTCGACCCGTGAGCAACCGCGGAATCTTGATAACGGGCGCGTCGCGCGGGATCGGCCGGGCCACCGCGGCCGCCTTCGCGGCCCGCGGCGACCGCGTGGCGGTCCACCACCGGGACTCGGCCGGCCAGGCGGAGGCGGTGCTGGCCGGCCTGCCCGGCCGCGGGCACACGGTGGTCCGGGCCGACCTGGCCGACCCGGAGGCGGTGGCCGCCATGGTCGACGCGGCCGCCAGCGCGCTGGGCCAGATCGACGTGCTGGTCAACAATGCCGGCATCTTCCAGGCGCACCCGATCACCGAGGTGTCCTACGCGCAGTGGCAGGCCGCCTGGCAGGCCACCATCGGGGTCAACCTGATCGGCGCGGCCAACGTGACCTGGTGCGTGGTCGAGCACATGCGGGAAATCGGCGCCGGCGGCCAGATCATCAACGTGTCCTCGCGCGGCGCGTTCCGCGGCGAGCCGGGCCAGCCCGCCTACGGGGCCAGCAAGGCCGGGCTGAACGCCTTCGGCCAGTCGCTGGCCCGGGCGCTGGCGCCGATCGGGATCTCGGTCGCCACGGTCGCGCCCGGCTTCGTCGACACGGAGATGGCCGCCGACGTGCTGGCCGGCCCGGACGGCGACCGGATCCGGGCCGAGAGCCCGTTCGGCCGCGTCGGCCGCCCGGACGAGATCGCCGCCGCCGTGGTCTACCTGGCCTCGGCGCCCGCCCAGTGGGCCAGCGGCGCGATCCTTGACCTCAACGGCGCCTCCTACCTGCGAAGCTAGCGGGATGCAGACACAGCTGATCGAAGTCGAGACCGGCCGCCGGGAAAGCGTGCTCAACCTGACCCCGCAGTGCGCGCGGTTCGCGGCGCAGGCGTCCGGCGGCGGCGACGGCCTGCTGCACCTGTTCGTCCCGCACGCGACGGCGGGCCTGGCCATCCTGGAGGTCGGCGCGCACAGCGACGAGGACCTGCTGGCCACGCTGGCTGAGCTGCTGCCTGCCGACAACCGGTGGCGGCACTCGCACGGCTCGCCCGGCCACGGCCGGTCGCACGTGCTGCCCGCCTTCATCGCGCCGTCCGCCACCGTCCCGGTCATCGGCGGCACGATGGCGCTCGGCACCTGGCAGTCCGTCGTGCTGGTCGACGTGAACGTGGACAACCCGGTCCGCAACGTCCGCCTGTCGTTCCTCGGCTAGTCCTCGACCAGGATGACCTCGAGGGTGCGGGGACCGTGCACGCCCTCGACCCGGGCCAGCTCGATGTCGCTGGTCGCCGACGGCCCGCTGATCCAGGTCAGGGTCGCGGCGCCCGCCAGCCGGGCGATGGCCTCGGGCACCAGCTCCACGACCTGGCCAGCCGCGACGACGCACAGGTGGTAGTCCGGCACCAGCGAGATGGCCCGCCGCCCCTGGTCAGGCGCGGCCGCGTCCAGCACGATCGTGCCGGTCTCGGCGATCGCCACCGCCGCCGCCGTGACCGCGCCGTCGAACCCGTCGAGCTGCCCGGCAGTCAGCCCGTGATCCGCCACGGTCTCAATATCCGGAACGATGGCCGCCAGCTCAGCCACATTCGACACGCCGGGCAGGCTCAGCCCGGCGGGCACGACCACGCGCCGCGCCCCGCGGCGGCCCAGCGCCGCGGCCAGCGCGGCGGGCAGCCCGGCCGCGGTCGTCCGCACGACATGCGCCCGGTAGTCAGCCAGCCGCCCGGCCAGCAGGTCCATCCGGTCCGCGGCCCCGAGGTCGCCGCGCTCTCGATAGGCGGGGCCTTCGTGGCCCACGGGGTCGCCGGATGGGGCGGCCGGGCCCGTCGGGGCGGGCTGGCGGGCGGCGGTCGCGTTGGCCCGCCGGATCCGGGCCAGGACCTCGTCGCGGGCGCTCATGCCCGGTCCCCGCGCCGGCCGGCGCCGCGCCGGCCGGACCCGCCGTGGCCGGTGCCGCCCTGGCCGGCCTCGCGCTGGCCGGCCTCGCGCTTGGCCCACCACTGGCGGAAGCTCTGGGCGGGGGGCGCCGGCGCGTCCCGGGCGCTCGTCCACGCCGACAGCGGCGGCGGCAGGCGGCGGATGCGGCCCTGCCGCCCGAGCAGCCGGCCGGCCCCGGCGGCGCGCTGCGCGGCCGGGTAGCGCACCCCGCCGGCCATCACCCACGCCGCTGCGGCCATGGTCACGGCCTCCGGGCCGGGCAGCACGTGCTCGCGGCGGCGCTCCTCGACGTGCCGGGCCCGCAGGTCGACCAGGATCGACGGGATGTCGATCTTCACCGGGCACACGTCGTAGCACGCCCCGCACAGCGACGAGGCGTACGGCAGCGAGGCGTTGTCCTGCACCCCGGTCAGCTGGGGCGAGAGCACGGCGCCGATCGGGCCCGGGTACACCGACCCGTAGGCGTGGCCGCCGGCCCGCTCGTAGACCGGGCACACGTTCAGGCAGGCCGAGCACCGGATGCAGTGCAGCGCCGACCGGCCGGCCGCGCTGGCCAGCGCGGCGGTGCGCCCGTTGTCCAGCAGCACGAGGTGGAAGTCCTGCGGGCCGTCGCCCGGCGTCACCCCGGTCCACATCGAGGTGTAGGGGTTCATCCGCTCGCCGGTGGACGAGCGCGGCAGCAGCTGCAGGAACACCCCGAGGTCAGCCCAGGTCGGGATCAGCTTCTCGATCCCCATGACGGTGATCAGGGTGTCGGGCAGGGTCAGGCACATCCGGCCGTTGCCCTCCGACTCGACCACGCACAGGGTGCCGGTCTGCGCGACCGCGAAGTTGGCCCCGCTGATCCCGACCCGGGCGCTGAGGAACTTCCGCCGCAGGTACACCCGGGCCGCCTCGGCCAGCGCCGCGGGGTCGTCGGTCAGGCCCGGGTCGACGCCGTCCATCTCGCGCAGGAAGATCTGCCGGATCTCGGCCCGGTTGCGGTGGATGGCGGGCACCAGGATGTGCGACGGCCAGTCCCGGCCGAGCTGGACGATGAGCTCAGCCAGGTCGGTCTCGAACGCCTGGATGCCCGCTGCGGCCAGCGCCTCGTTCAATCCGATTTCGTCAGTCACCAGGGACTTGACCTTCACGGCCTCGGTCGCGCCCGCTGCCCGCACCAGCCCCGTGACAATCTGGTTGGCCTCGATGGCGTCCCGGGCCCAGTGCACGGTGCCGCCGCGGGCGCTGACCTGCGCTTCCAGCTGCTCCAGGTAGCCGTCGAGGCCGGCCATGGTCCGCGCCTTGATCGCGGCGCCGGCGTCGCGGAGCTGCTCCCAGTCGGGCACCTCGGCGACGACCGCCGCGCGCTTGGCCCGGATGGTCGCGGTGGCGCGGCCCAGGTTGGCCCGCAGCTGGCTGTCGGCCAGCGCGCGCCGCGCCGCGGCCGGGAACGGCTCGCTCCCGCGCAGGTGGCCGACCCCGCGCGGGGCCTGCGGCAGGCCCAGGAACGTCATCGCTCCCCCGCCCGGGTCGAGGCGAGGACCTGCGCCAGGTGAATCGTCTTGACGCCCGCCCGCAGCCGGGACAGGCCCCCGCCGATGTGCATCAGGCAGGAGCTGTCGCCGGCCGTGCAGGCCTGCGCCCCGGTGCCGAGCACGTTGCGCATCTTGTCGGCCAGCATCGCCGTGGAGGTGTCGGCGTTCTTGACCGCGAACGTGCCGCCGAACCCGCAGCACACGTCGGCGTCGGGCAGCTCGACCAGGTCCAGCCCGGCGACGTGGCGCAGCAGCCGCAGCGGCCGGTCGCCCACGCGCAGCACCCGCAGCGAGTGGCAGGTCGGGTGGTAGGTGACCCGGTGCGGGTAGTAGGCGCCCACGTCCTCCACGCCGAGGACGTCGGTGAGCAGCTCCGACAGCTCGAACGTGCGGGCCGCGACCGCCTCCGCGCGGCGGGCCAGCCGCTCGTCGCCGAGCCGCCGGGCGACCTCGGCGTGCTGGTGGCGGATCGAGCCGGCGCACGACCCGGACGGGACGACCACCACGTCATGCTCCTCGAACACCGCGACGTGCCGGCGGATCAGCGGCAGCGCCTCCCGCTGGTACCCCGTGTTGACGTGCATCTGGCCGCAGCAGGCCTGGGCCGCCGGGAAGTCCACCTGGTGGCCGAGCCGCTCCAGCAGCGCCACCGTGGCCCGGCCGACGTCGGGGTAGAGCGTGTCAGCCAGGCAGGTGACGAACAGGGCGATCCGCATGCACTCCGCCTCTCCGCGTTCGCGGCCGGGGATATTCCCCCATTTGGCCCGGAGGAACCCGGCCGTGATCATGACGGTATCCGAGCCGCGGCCGGGCCCGGCGGGGACCTCGGCGCTGCCCCGGATGCGCTAACGTGACGTCGCGGGGCCTGGCCCCGCACTCTATTAAGAGGCGCCCCTGGCGGAGCGCGGCATCTCGCCACCGCGCAGCGGACAGCCAGCCGCGCCTGGATACCCTCGCAGCCCCTCCCTGGCCAGGACGGGCGCGCGGGAGACAGGTGGGATAAGGACATGAACGGGCAGCGTCCAGAGATCTCAGGGCTCCGCCAGGACCTGAACGAGGTCGACGCCGGGATCGTCCGCCTGATCGCCGAGCGGCACGACATCATCGACGCGATCGCGGCGGTCAAGGAGCAGGGCGCCAGCGGGATCCAGGATGCCGACCGGGAGCGGCAGGTCCTCGACGGCGTCGCGGCCGCGGCGGCCGACCTGGGCGTCTCGGCCAGCCTGGTCCGCCGGATCTTCCGCGAGCTGATCAACGACTCGGTGGCGCAGCAGGCCCGGCTCCTGAACGGCGACCCCGGCGGCCGCGCCCGCGTCTCCTACCAGGGCGTCGCGCACGCCTACAGCGACTCGGCGGCGCAGAAGTACCTAGCCGGCCGGGGCCTGGACGGGGACCTGACCGGGTACCGGTCGTTCCGCGAGGCGGCCGGCGCCCTGCTGGCGGGCGACGCCGACCTGTCGGTGCTGCCGATCGAGAACACGACGGCCGGCAGCATCAACGAGGTCTACGCCCTGCTGCGCGAGCACGAGCTGTACATCGTCGGCGAGGAGACCCTGAAGGTCGAGCACTGCCTGGCCGCCCTCGGGCCGGTGCCGCTGTCCGCCCTGACCAAGATCCTCTCCCATCCGCAGGGGCTGGAGCAGTGCGCCGCGTTCCTCCAGTCGGTCCCGAACGCGGTGCCGACCACCTACTTCGACACGGCCGAGGCGCTGCGGGCCGTCTCCGAGCAGGGCGATCCCACGGTGGCGGCCATCGGCTCGGTGGACGCGGCCCAGGCCTACGGGCTCGAGGTGCTGCGCCACAACATCAGCGACCAGCCCGACAACTTCACCCGGTTCGTCGTGCTGTCTGCCGCCCCGGCCGCCGTCGACGTGCGGATCCCGTGCAAGACCAGCCTCATCCTGGTCACCCGGCACGAGGAAGGCGCGCTGCTGCGGTGCCTGGAGGTGCTGGCCGCCAGCGGGCACTCGATGACCAAGCTGGAGTCCCGGCCGCGGCCGGGCCGGCCCTGGGAGTACCTGTTCTTCGTGGACATCGAGGGCAACGTCGATGACCCGCGGACCGCGGCGGCGCTGGACGAGCTGCGCACGGCGGCGCTGTTCGTCAAGATCCTGGGCAGCTACCCGGCCAAGGCGCTGCGCGCGCCGGCCCGGGCCGGCGGGGTGGCCGGCCAGCCGGCGACGGCCGCGGCGGCGGCCGGGGAGGCCAGCGAGGAGGCAGCCCCGGCCGAGCTGCTGGAGGCGGTGGCCGGGACGCCCAAGCCGGCCGTGGGCCGGTCGCGTCAGTACAAGCTCGTGGACCGCGCGGCGCGCGCGCAGGACACCGTGATCGCCGTCGGCGACCTGCTGATCGGCGGCGACGGGTTCGTGGTGATGGCCGGGCCGTGCTCGGTCGAGAGCGCGGAGCAGATCACCACCACGGCCCGGTTCGTCGCCGAGCAGGGGGCGCATGTGCTGCGCGGCGGCGTGTTCAAGCCGCGGACCTCGCCGTACGCGTTCCAGGGCCTGGGCTGGGAGGGCCTGGACCTGCTGGTGGCGGCCGGGCGCGAGGCCGGCCTGCCGGTCGTCACCGAGGTGATGGCGGTCAACCAGGTCCAGCGGATGGCCCGGGCCGCCGACATCCTCCAGGTCGGCGCGCGCAACATGCAGAACTTCGACCTGCTGCGCGAGGTCGGCAAGGTGGACCGGCCGGTGCTGCTCAAGCGCGGCCTGTCGAGCACCATCGAGGAATGGCTGGCCGCCGCCGAGTACGTGGTGGCCCAGGGCAACCAGCAGGTGATCTTGTGCGAGCGGGGCATCCGCACGTTCGAGAACGCCACCCGCAACACGCTCGACCTGTCGGCCGTCGTGGTGGTCCGGGAGCGGACGCACCTGCCGATCATCGTGGACCCCAGTCACGGGACCGGCAGCCGGCCGTACGTGGCGCCGATGGCCTGGGCCGCCCGGGCGGCCGGCGCCCACGGGCTGCTGATCGAGGTGCACCCCGACCCCGACAAGGCGCTCTCGGACTCCGACCAGAGCCTGTCACCGGACCAGTTCGCGAGCCTGATGCGGCACCTGGGCAGCGTGCCGCAGTGGCCGGCGGTGCCCGCGCCCGCGTAGCCGCCCGGCCGCTTAGCCGGCCAGCCGGTGCAGGACGAGGATGCCGCCCAGGGCGGGCTGGTCCAGCCGCTGATCGTCGGTCGCCACGAGCTCGTCCAGGATGGCGATGATGCGGCGGTCCAGCTCGGCCACGCCCGCGGGCGACAGGTGCAGCAGGAACCGCTCGAACAGCTGCACGGAGTCCGGGCCCGCCTCGCGGATCTCGTCCTGGAACGCCTCGATGGGCGCGAAGGCGACGTCGGGCGGGGCGTCGCCCAGCGGGTTGTCCAGCCACCAGGCCGTCCCCCGCGACCGGTAGGGCTTCTCCAGCGCCCCGCTGTCGCCGGAGCGGACCGGCGCCGGCTCCAGGAGCCCGGCGCCGACGAGCTGCCGGACGTGATAGAGCACCGTGCCGGGGTCCCGGCCGAGCCGGTCCGCGAGCTGCTTGTTGGTCAGCTCCCGCCCGGCGAACAGCCGCAGGATGCGCAGCCGCAGCGGATGGCCGAGGGCCCGGGCCTCGGCCGCCGTGGCCTGGCGCCGCCGCGGCGGCGCGGGCGTCCCGGCCGGCGGGGCGTCAGGTCCCTCCGTCGTGCTGTCTGGCCTGCTCATCATGGGTCCCATGGTAGTTCAGCGATTGACGGCTCTCACATCGATGGAGTTTTCTCCATCGGGGCAATAGTCTCGAACCATGACAGGAGACGCCGCGGCGGACGAGCACGCCCCCGCGGGCGCCGGGCGGCCGGCGCTGGGCGCGGCCTACTGGCGGCTGTGGACCGCGACCGGCCTGTCGAGCCTGGCGGACGGGATCGTCAAGGTCGGCCTGCCGCTGGTGGCCCTCAGGTACACCCGGTCGCCCGCGCTGATCGCCGGGCTGCCCTTCGCCTTCACGCTGCCCTGGCTGGCCTGCGCCCTGCCGGCCGGCGCCCTGGTCGACCGCGTCGACCGCCGCCGGGCGATGCTCGCCGCGGACGCGTTCCGGGCCGTGCTGCTCGCGGCCCTCACGCTGGCGGCGGCGGTGCACGGCGGCTCGATCTGGGTGCTGTACGTCATCGCCCTCGGGGCCGGCACCGCCGAGACGATCTATGACTCCGCGGCGCAGTCGATCGTCCCGCAGCTGGTGGGGCGCGCCGTGCTGGCCCGGGCCAACGGCCACATCTACGCCGCCGAGCTGACCGGCAACGAGTTCGCCGGCCCGCCGCTGGCCGGGGTGCTGGTGGGCGCCGGGGTGCTGGCCGCCGTCGCCACGCCGATGGCCCTGTGGCTCGTGGCGGTCGGGGCGCTGCTGCTGATCCGGGGATCGTACCGGGTGCCCCGCGGCGGGAGGACGAGCATGCGGGCTGACATCGCCGAGGGGCTGCGCTTCTTGTGGCGGCAGCGGATCCTGCGGACGTTCACGATCATGGTCGGGGTGTTCAATTTCGCGACGAGCGGGGCCTTTGCCGTCCTGGTCCTGGACGCGGTCGGGCGGCAGTCCCCGATGCGGCTCTCCGAGAGCGGCTACGGCCTGCTGCTGGCCACCGTCGCCGCCGGCAGCGTGGCCGGCTCCCTGGTCGCGCCGCAGATCGAGCGGGCGCTCGGCCGGGCCAAGACCCTGGGGGCGGCCGTGACCGGGGGCGCCCTGCTGGTCGGGATCCCGGCCGTGACGGCCAACCCCTACCTGATGGGCGCCGTGTTCTTCGTCGGCGGCGCGGGCGTCCTCATCTCGAACATCATCATGGTGTCGCTGCGGCAGCAGATCACCCCGGACCGGCTGCTCGGGCGCGTCAGCAGCGCGACCCGGTTCGTCTCCTGGGGCACCATGCCGCTCGGCGCGGCGGCCGCCGGCGGGCTCGCTCAGTTCCTGGGGCTCCGCGCGGTGTTCATCATCATGAGCCTGCTCGTGCTGGCCGTCCTGGCGGGCCTGCTCATCGTGACGGACGACGCGATGGACGCGGCCGAGCGCGGCGCGGCCGGCCCCGGAGCTGCCGACTCCAGGGCAGCTGAGCGCGGCGCGGCCTGAGCCTGGGGCGAGACACTTGACTCGGGCCCGCCGGGCACCCCCCGGACTGGTGAGCCGGGACGAATCCCGGCCACCGGTCCTCCCGTGCTTGCCGTCAAGCCCGGACCCCCCTGCCGCAAGCGGCAGACCCCGGCGGGCCGTGTCTGGCGCCTCGCCCCAGACGTGTGCTATCAAATCGTGGAATAGGGGGCGGCGGTATCCCCGGATCCTGGGGTCGGTGGGGCGCCGGGGCCGGGCCTACAATCACGGCAGCAAGATCCGTGGCCCCGCAGGCGGTCGCGCCGACGCCCGGCCGGGTGATTGGCCGGACGCCTGCGCTGGCCTGGTCCCGCGAGCAGCCGGCGGCTGCGATCCGCTGTCGCGGCCGCCCCGATCGTCTCCGCAGTCAGGAGGGCCATGTCGCCCCAGCCGTCCGTGGCCCTGGCCGCACGGGTCAGCACGCCGTCCGGCCTGGTCGTCGGGATTCCCGAGGGCACCCGGCTGGTGTTCGGCCGCGGCCAGGACGCGGACCTGACCGTCGCGGTCGGCCGCGGCCTGTCCCGCCGGGCGGGCGTCATCAGCGCGGTCGCCGACGGGGTCTGGATCGCGAACATCAGCCGCACGCACGCCCTGTACACCGAGGGCGAGGGCTACCGGATCCGGCTGCCCCGGATGGAGGACAGCGGCGAGCCGTCGGGCGGGTGGTTCCTGCGCTCGGGCGAGGCCCGGGTCGGCTCGCGCGCCATGCTGGACGACGGGATGGCCCTGTCGGTGATGGTGGTCGGCCAGTCCCACGGGCTGGGCATCGGCGCCGAGAACGGCCGCGCCCGGCCCGACAGCGAGGCGACCGTGCTGCCGCTGTACCTGGACCCGATGACGAAGCTGTACCTGGTCGCGCTGATGTGGTGCCGGCCCTGGCTGCTCGACCCGGCCGCGACCGAGCCGCTGCCGCGGACCCCGGAGATCGCGCGGGCCGCGCTGGAGGTCACCGGCGCCTACCACGAGCTGGAGCGGTTCGACACCGACCAGGCCTACCGCGACCGGCTGTCGGCCCGGGTCGCCGAGCACATCAAGGTGCTGCGCCGCAAGATCACCGAGCGCGGGCTGATGCGCGCGGACGTGCGGCTGTCCGACGAGGTGGTCGTCCGGGTGCTGATCGAGCACGGGATCATCACCGCGGCCGACCTGGGCCGCCTGAACGACCCGGTCTGGTGCTCCCGGCAGGAGGACCTGTGGTGGACGACCCAGTGACCGCGGCTACACCGGCGGCGACGGCTGGCCGGGCGGCGGCGGGCCATTGTGGATCTCGAACTTCACGGTGGCCCGCTGGCCGCCGGCCCCGGTCACGACGACCTGGTACGCGCCCTGCGGCAGCGGGCCCGGCGTGAACTCATGGTCCTGGTTGATGGCGTAGTTGAAGCCGCCCGCCCGGTCCACGACGGGGTGAATCGGCGAGTTGCCCAGGCCCGCCAGCGCAATCGTCACGGTCGTGCCGGGCCGCCAGTTCCCGCCGTGGATCACGAAGGTGGTGTCCTGGTCACCGAATGACTGCAGCGCGACCACCGCCGGCGGCCCGCCCGCCAGTATCGACGGGAGCGCGGACGGCGCCGCAGGCGGCGGCCGCCGGCTGACCGGCCGGGCGGGCGCCGACGAAACGTGCGGGCTGGCGGCGCCCTTCGTCCCGCCCATCATGGCGAGGCCGGTGAGAACGGCCCCCAGGGTCGCCCCGGCCACGAGCAGCGCGCAGGCCACCGCCGCCCGGACGGGCAGGCTCAGCGCGGCCTCGTGATAGCCCTTGCCGCGGCCGGGACCGGGCGGCGCGGCGGACCCGGTCCAGGGCGGCGGGATGCTGGCCGAGGCCCCGGCCAGCCCCGCCGGGATGCTCGGGCGCCAGTCGTCGTGGATGCCCGCGCCCGCGCGCGGGCTGCCTTTCCGCCGGCGCCGCGGCGACCGGAACCGGCCGTCCTGGCCCCCAGCCGGGCCGGGCGCATCGGGCGGGCCGGGCGCATCGGGCGGCTCGGGCGCCCCAGCGGGACCGGGCGCCCCCGCGGGCTCGCCGCCGGGCACCGGCAGCGCCAGCTCCGACGCGTAGGTCAGTCCCTCCCCGGTCGTCTCGCTCCCCCGGTCGCTGCCCGTGGAGCCGGGGTGGCTGGAGTCGCTGGCCTCGCTCCCGAAGCCGGTCACGCTGGCCTGGCTGAAGTCTCCCGGGTCGTCGATTCCGTCGCCGACGTCCCCGTCGCCGGCGTCCAGGGCGGCCGCGTCCCCGGCGGCCGGGCGGGTGCCGTTGCCGGCCCCGGCGCGGCTGCGGAACCCCGCGATCAGCGCCATCGCGGGCTCGGCCAGGAAGGGATGCGGGGCGCCCGGGGCCAGGCCGTCGGCACGGCTCGCGGCGCTGACCAGCGGCCCGAGCCGGGCCAGCAGGGCCGCCGAGGTGGGCCGGTCGCGGGGGCTGCGCTCCAGGCAGCCGGTGATGAGCTCGGTCAGCTCGGCGGGCAGGCCGGACAGGTCGGGCGGCTCGGTGGCCAGCCGGACCAGCACGTCCATGACTGTCTCGCCCTGGTAGGGAGCGTGGCCGGTCGCCGCGTACAGCAGGGTCGCGCCGAGGGCGAACACGTCGCTGGCCATGGACGCCTGCCGGGTGTCGCGGGCCTGCTCGGGCGCCATGTAGGCGGGCGTGCCGACGGCGCCGCGGGTCAGGGTGAGCTGGATCCGCTCGGCCGCCCTGGCCACCCCGAAGTCGATGACCAGCGGGCCGGAGGGGGCGACCAGGACGTTGGAGGGCTTCAGGTCACGGTGCACCAGCCCGGCGCCGTGAATCGACTCCAGCGCCTCGGCGCAGCCCGCGGCCAGCCACCACACCGCCCGGACCGGCTGCGGCCCGCACGAGCGGACCAGGCGGCTCAGCGACGGCACCGGGACGTAGGTCGTGGCCAGCCAGGGCACGTCGGCCTCGGGATCGGCCGCGACGACGGCCGCGGTGAACATGCCGCTGACCCGCCGGGCCGCCGCCACCTCGTGCGCGAAGTGATCCCGGAAGCCGGGCTCCTCGGCCAGCTCGATCTTGATCGTCTTCACCGCGACTAGCCGCCCGGCCTGCGACCGGCCCAGGTAGACCTGGCCCATCGCGCCCGCGCCCAGCCGCCCGAGCAGCGCGAACGGGCCGATCCGCTCCGGATCCCAGCGCCGCAGCTTCCCGAGGCTCGGGTGCGGAACCGCCATCATTGGCCTCCAGTGTGGCGCCCAGTTGCCAAGCCACCATAATGCCGAATTCACCGGCTTCTTAATTGAATGCCGGCATGCCGCGGCGACCCGCCGGGCCGGCCTGCCGCCGATACCCGGCCGACCCCTGGTAGCGTTTCGGCCCTGTGAGCACCCCCGCCCCCGCGAGCCCCGGCGACCAAGCCGCGGCCGGAGCGCCCGTACGGCAGGATCTCCTGGCTACCCTGCGCACCTGGCAGAAGGCCGCGTATCGCGAGTACTTTCGGCTGCTGCGCCGGGACTTCCTGCTGGTCGCGACGCCCGGCGCGGGCAAGACGGCGTTCGCGCTGACGGTCGCGGCCGAGCTGCTGGCCCGGCGGGAGATCATGTCGGTCACGGTCGTCACGCCGACCGAGCACCTCAAGCACCAGTGGGCCCAGGCCGCCCACCGCGTCGGCATCGCCCTGGACCCGTCCTACCGCAACGGCCAGGGCCAGGCGTCGGCCGACTACGCGGGCGTCGTCGTGACCTATGCCCAGGTCGCCGCCCATCCCGCGCTGCACCGCCAGCGCACCGAGAACCGCCGCACGATGGTGATCTTCGATGAGATTCACCACGTGGGTGACGCGCTCTCCTGGGGCGAAGCGGCCCGCGAGGCATTCGAGCCGGCCCGGCGGCGATTGGGGCTGACCGGAACCCCTTTTCGCAGCGACGCCAATCCCATTCCGTTTGTCACTTATATCGAGGAGCCGGACGGAGGCAAGCGCAGCCGCTCGGACTACGTCTACGGGTACGGGCCCGCGCTGGAGGACGGCGTCGTCCGCCCGGTCATCTTCCTGGCCTACTCGGGCGAGATGCGCTGGCGGAGCCGGGCCGGCGATGAGGTCACCGGCACGCTCGGCACCCCGATGACGCCGGATCAGATGGCGTACGCGTGGCGGACCGCGCTGGACCCCGACGGCGAGTGGGTGGCGCGCGTCCTGGAGGCCGCGGACCGCCGGCTGACCGAGGTGCGGCGGGCCATGCCTGACGCCGGCGGGCTCGTGATCGCCGGCGACCACGCGGACGCACGCGCCTATGCCGGCCTGCTGCGGAAGATCACCCGGACCCGGCCCGTGGTCGTGCTCTCCGACGACCCGGCGGCCAGCAAGAAGATCGGCGCGTTCGCGGCCTCGGACGACCGGTGGATGGTGGCGGTCCGGATGGTGTCCGAGGGCGTGGACATCCCGCGGCTGGCCGTCGGGGTCTACGCCACCAGCGTGAGCACGGCCCTGTTCTTCGCCCAGGCGGTGGGCCGGTTCGTCCGCGTGCGGTCCCGCGGCGAGACGGCCTCGGTGTTCCTGCCGTCGGTTCCGCAGCTGCTCGGCTACGCCGCCGAGCTCGAGGCGGAGCGCGATCACGTGCTGGCCCGCCGGGCTGACGGCGAGGAGGAGGAACGCGAGCTCGCTGAGGCGCAGCGCCGCCGCGACACGCCGGACCAGCTGGATGAGGCACCGTTCAAGGCGCTGGAGGCGTCGGCGCACTTCGACCGGGCGCTCTACGACGGCGGCGAGTTCGGGACCTCCGCCGAGGAGGACGATTTCCTCGGGCTGCCCGGCCTGCTGGAGCCGGAGCAGGTCACCCTGCTGCTGCGCAAGCGGAAGGCCACGCAGGTCAGCGTGCCCCGGCCCGGCGCCGCGGCTGACGGGCCCGGCGCGCCCGGCGGCCCGGCGGGGTCGCGGGGGGGGGCGGTACCGGTCCAGCCGGGCGGGCCGCACGCCGCCGGCGGACCCCGCGCCGCCGCCGGGCCGGCCGGCGCCGGGCCGTCCGCCGCCGGGCCGGGCGGCAGCGCCCACGCCGCGGCGCCCGGCGCCGGAGGCTCGACCCGGGAGAACCTCTCGGCGCTGCGCAAGGAGCTGAACGGACTGGTCACGGCCTGGAATCACCGGACCGGCCAGCCGCACGCGGTCATCCACGCCGACCTGCGCCGGGCTTGCGGCGGTCCCGCGGTACCGCAGGCCACGGCGACCCAGATCCGCGAGCGGATCGAGCTCCTGCGCCGCTGGGCGGCCGCCCGGCGCTAGGGCGCGCCGCGGCCTACGGCACGACGGTAATGGGCCAGCGGCTGGCCCGGACCAGGTGCACGGCCAGCGAGCCGACGAACCGGTGGCCCGCCTTGGTCGACGCCCCGACGATCACCGCGTCGGCGGGCAGCCCGTCGGCCAGCTTGACGATCTCGCTGAAGGGGTTGCCCATCCGCTCGACGAACTCGGCGGCGAGGCCGAGTCGCGCGGCCTGGGTCTCGACCATCTCCCGCAGCTCGGCCGAGATCTCGTCCTGGGCCTGCTGGATGGACGGGACGGCCGCCACCCCGGCCCCTCCGGCCACGGTGTAGCTGCGCACGTAAAGGCAGACCAGGCGAGCGTGGAGCCGCAGCGCCATGCCGCCGGCGTAGGCGCCGGCCCGCAGCGACGTGTCGGAGCCGTCGATGCCCACCAGGAGCACGGGCACGCCCGGATGCGGGTCCATCAGGGGGCCAGCCCGATCAGGGCGTCATCAGCCACGACGTCACCAACCACGGTCGATGCAACACAGAGCTTCACGGGACAGAGCTTCATTGAGACCAACCACTGAGCCGTCAGCCGAGGCCACGCCGGACGCCACCCAGTCGGGTGCCGCCAGGCCTGGGCCAACCGTACCCAGCTGACGGTACTTATTCGGACTATTCCGCCTCCTACATCCGCCTGCCCTCGCGCCGGCGGCGGCCCTCGGTGGCCCGCGGCGGCGGACCGCGTACGACCTCGGCCGGCGGTGGGCTACCAGCCGTAGATGCGGGCCGGGAGCTTGCGCAGGGGCGACACATCCGGGCCGGGGTAGCTGACCATGACGACGATGTCGTCCGGGTCGCGGCCCTCGACCACGGTCTGGCCCTCGTCGCTGCGGGTGCTGCGGTGCGCGGCCCGGTGCTTCAGGGCCTGCTCGCTCTGGTCCAGGTCGGCCTGGCTGGCAGCGGTCCAGACGGCGTACTGCAGGCCCACGGCGCCGAGCGGGTGGGTGGCGTTGTCGCCCATGGCCCGCT
>Ga0193726_1001250_pt1 | contig 20771 bp, 12 predicted proteins | sample H2c1metaG_FD_144928 | JGI IMG/M metagenome (GOLD analysis project Ga0193726, IMG submission 144928) | Soil microbial communities from a riparian zone of the East river system, Colorado, United States - H2c1 | ecosystem: Environmental > Terrestrial > Soil > Riparian zone | place: USA: East River... | reverse complement strand
TTCCACAAGTGTAATAGAATCAATGCGGAGGAGTGGGTGAGCGGCTGAAACCGGCGGTCTTGAAAACCGTTAGACTCGAAAGGGTCTCGGGGGTTCAAATCCCTCCTCCTCCGCCACTGCTCAAAAAAATGCAGTTCTCGCGTACATGTTGGTCGCACACGAATTCCCCCAATCCGGGCCTCGCCTCGCAGTTAGTTTATATCCTTTTATTGACTCAGGCGTCTAAACTACTTACAGCCGAATTAGGGTAATGGGAAAAAGACTACTCATCGTCGTTGCGATCTCCGCCTTGGTGGGCTTGCAATTCGCGGACTGTTTGTCGGCGATGACGCAGGACCAACAGAGTATGAAGTGCTGTGGCTCCATGCCCTGCGATCCTTCGATGCAAAGTCACGATTGCTGCAAAGGGATGGTCTCCGCGCAGTCTCCGAACGTCCTACCCGTTGCGCATGTGACGCTCCCTGCTCCCGCGATGGTCGTCACCGACATCCTTGCGTCCCCCCAACTGAGTTCGTATCCAGCAGTTTCCCGTTTGGACTTTGAGGCTCCACAGCATTCTCCACCCGAGTTGTACACCCTCTACGCTTCCCTCCTAATCTGATCCGCATCTGAAGTTCTCTCCTGAGCTGTGTCTTTTGGAGTCTCTCCTCAGCTTGTCGATTCGGAGGCAAAGATGTGTGCATTCGTCTGTAGGTATTTTGGAAAGCAGCGATGCGGCTTGACCTGCGTGGGAAGCCGCGCATGATCGACCGCTTGATTGAACTTTCGCTGCGCAATCGCTTTCTCGTGGTCGCGCTCTGGATTGGCATTGCGGGTTGGGGGCTGTGGGCCATGCTGCGCGCGCCCATCGATGCGATTCCCGACCTGAGCGACAACCAGGTGATCGTCTTTACGGACTGGTCAGGACGAAGTCCTCAGGAAGTCGAGGACCAGGTCACCTATCCACTGACCGTCAATCTGCAAGGATTGCCGGGCGTCAAAGTCGTGCGTTCCTCTTCGGCGTTCGGGTTTTCCATGATCTTCGTCATCTTCGAAGACAACGTGGACCTCTACTTCGCGCGCACCCGCGTTCTCGAACGGTTGAATCTCGTCTCCAAACAACTTCCGGCAGGCGTCGTCCCCACACTCGGACCGGACGCGACGGGTGTTGGCCATGTTTTCTGGTACACCGTCGAGGGTGGCGGACTCAGCTTGCGTGATCTTCGGTCTCTGCAGGACTGGTACGTTCGCTATCAGCTGAATTCCGTGCCCGGTGTTGCAGAGGTGGCCAGCATCGGCGGAACGGTTCAGCAATACCAAATCGATATCGATCCCAACCGTCTGCGTAATTACGGACTGCCCCTCGGCACAATCGTTCGCGCCGTCATCGCCAGCAACTCCAACGTTGGAGGAAACGTCGTATCGCAAAACGGTTCCTGGTCCATTGTGCGCGGGCTCGGCCTCATCAGCAGTCTCGACGATATTCGCAACATCGTCGTAGCCTCCCACAACGGGACGCCCGTGTATGTGAAAGATCTCGGCAACGTGCACATCGGCGACGCCTTTCGTACCGCGTCCCTGGTAAAAAACAGTTCTGAAGCGGTTGGCGGAGTGATCGTTGCGCGGACAGGAGAGAACACGAAAGAAGTCATCGACCGGGTGAAGGAAAAGATTCGCGAGATCGAACCCGGACTTCCGGCCGGCGTGCATGTCGTTCCTTTCTACGACCGCTCCGAATTGATCGAGGCAACGGTCGGAACCTTGCGGCACGCGCTTATCGAAGAAATTCTCCTCGTGACTCTCGCGCACATCATTTTCCTGATGCACTTCCGGAGCATCCTGATTGTGACGCTGCCGTTGCCTCTCGCCGTGCTGTGCTCGTTTCTCCTGTTTGAAGTCACGCACGTGACTTCAAACGTCATGTCCCTTGCAGGCATCGCCATCGCTATCGGTGTCCTCGTCGATGCCGGCATCGTGGTCACGGAGAACGCTTTTCGGCATCTCGAAGGAATTGATACACGCGATGGCGGAAAGGTCATGGAAGTCGTTATGCGCGCGACGAAGCTTGTGGGCCGTCCCACATTTTTCTCGATGGCCATCATCGTTCTGGCCTTCGTGCCCGTCTTCGCACTGACCGGACAGGAAGGGAAACTCTTCCATCCGCTCGCATTCGCAAAGACCTTCGCCATGGCCAGCGCCACGGCCATCGCGCTTACACTCACGCCCATTCTCTGCACCCTGCTTTTGCGCGGGAAGTTTCATTCCGAAGACCAAAATCCGGTGATGCGTTTTCTGCAGCGCCTGTATCGTCCCGCGCTGTCTTGGGCGCTCGATCACCGGCGCATCACGCTTGGCCTCGCGCTGGCATTTTTCGCGGGAGCCGTTGTGCTGGCCGCCGGAATCGGCAGCGAATTCATGCCGCCGCTCAACGAAGGCGACATCATGTTCATGCCCATCGCTGACCCCAGCATTTCACTTGCCCAGAACACGGAGTACGCGAAACGGCAGGACGAAGTGCTGAGCCGTTTTCCCGAAGTCGCTTACGTCGTGGCCAAAGTCGCGCGAGCAGACACCTCGACTGATCCGGCAGGTCTCAACATGACCGAGACCATCGTGCATTTGAAACCGCGCGACCAGTGGCGGCCTGGCATGACACTCCCGAAGCTCAAGAGCGAAATGGACCGCGCAGTGTCGCTGCCCGGTGTCGCCAATATCTGGACGCAGCCCATCATCAATCGCATCGAAATGCTCACGACCGGCATCCGCTCGGAGATTGGCGTCAAAGTCTTTGGCTCCGATCTAACGGTACTGGAAGGAAAAGCACGCGAGATCGCCGACGTGGTACGAACCGTGAAAGGCGCGAGCGATGTCTATCCCGAACAGGTGACCGGCGCACTCTATCTCGACATCCGGGCAAATCGCGAGGCTGCCGCCCGTTACGGCATCGATGTCGGCGCCGTCCAGGACGTGATCGAGACCGCCATCGGTGAAAACAACATTACCACTACGATCGAAGGACGGCGGCGTTTTCCCGTGCGCGTACGCTACGCGCCGGAATTTCGGCGCGACCCGAATGAAATCGCGAATGTCCTGGTAACGGGCTCGGGCGGAGCGCAAGTCCCCCTTGGGCAAGTTGCGGACATTCGGCAGGTTTCCGGGCCGGCCATGATCAACAGTGAGAATGGCCTGCTCGAAGTTTCCGTTCTCCTAAACGCTCGTGGACGAGATCCTGGCAGCGTCATCGCCGATGCGAAAAAGGCCATTCACGGCAGGATCAAAATGCCTCCCGGTTACTACTACAACTGGAGTGGTCAATTCGAAAATGAAGTGCGCGCTAAAAAACGCCTGCAGATCGTTTTGCCTGTCGCTATCGGGGTCATCTACATTCTTTTGTTTTTGACCTACCGCTCGTTCAGTGAAGCTGCGCACGTTCTGCTCGCCGTGCCCTTCGCACTCTCGGGCGGCCTCTACCTGTTGTGGTTCCTCAACTACAACTTTTCCGTCGCGGTCTGGGTGGGCTTCATCGCGCTGTTTGGAACCGCCGTGCAAACGACCGTGGTCATGGTGATTTACCTCGAAGAAGCAGTCGCACGAAAAGTAAAAGAGCACGGCATGCTCACGATTGCACTCCTGCGAGAAGCGGTCATGGAAGGGGCCCTGCTTCGGCTGCGTCCCAAGTTGATGACGGTTTCGACCGTCGTAGCTGGCCTCTTGCCAATCTTCTGGAGCACCCGCGTCGGCTCCGAAGTCATCCGCCCCCTTGCGACCCCCGTTCTCGGAGGAATGCTCAGTTCTCTCGCACACGTCCTAATCGTGACACCCATTCTTTTCCTGTGGTTACGGGAGAGGGAGCTTCGGCGCAGTCAGCGAATATTTGCGCAAGCGGATGCGACGGAAACAATTTCGTGATTTTAGAACTCACTCCAAGGAGATAGACACATGAAGAAGTTGTCGGTCGTTTTGATGATGTTGCTTTTCGTTCTCGGCCTCACCGGTTGCGGGACGAAATCAACGAGCACGGAAAATCTAAAAGAAGTCGCGACGCACACCGTTGGCAACGTCACCATCGTGCTGCTGAACAGCACGGGAGAACTCAAGCAGGGCCAGAACCAATTCGTTGTCCAGTTCCGCGACGCAAAGGGACAGCCGATCGACGTCGGAACTGTGCAGCTCGGATCCAGCATGTCCATGCCCAGCATGGCGCCGATGTCCGGCGATTCCGAGATCACACCTGACGGTCAGACGGGAACGTATCGCGTGAAATCAAACTTCGGCATGAGTGGATCGTGGCATTTCACCGTCTCGTGGAACGGGCCATCCGGACAAGGAAGCACCGCGTTCAACAGCAACGTGAGGTAAGGCACATGTGGAAAAACATCCAGTTCCACTCCCTGCTAGTCGCACTAATCGCCCTCGTGGTTTGCTCCGAACCGCTTCGCGCCCAAATCGCAAACTCACCTCCGGTGAATCCTTTTCTCGACGCCCAAAACGGAGTCACTGAATCCGAGCTCGTCACGCGGGCCCTGGCGAACAATCCCGCTCTCGCCGCCGAACGGCAGGCAATCGACTCCGCAAAGGGTTCCCTCGCGCAAGCGCGCCTACGCGCGAATCCGTCACTCTCTGTAGGAGGACTCAAGGAAGTCGGCGGAGACGACAGCCGTTTCAGCGTTGGCACCGAGGTTCCGCTCGAGCTCTTTGGCCGGCGCGCGCGCCGCACCGAGGTTGCGGAACAAAAGCTGACCGAGACCCGAGCCACAACCGCCGACAAGGAACGATTACTGACGGGCGAAGTCCGTCTGCGTTTCGCAGCGGCGCTTGCAGCAGCGCGCAATGCCGGCTTTGTCGAACAGCTCCTCCAGACAAATCGGGAGTTTCTCAGACTCATGGAAGACCGCGTCCGTGAAGGAGCCATTCCTTCGCTCGACGCCGAGGAAGTCCGCGTCGAAACGAGTCGCATCGAGAGCCTGCGCATCGACTATCAGGCGAGAGCCGAAATCGCCATGCTCGCACTCAAGGAAGCGGTTGGCATCGAGCCCGAAGAGAACCTGCGCCTCAAGGGAAATCTAGAGCAGCCGGCACTTGCCCTCGACAAGGGCCAACTCCTGCAACTTGCAACCGATCATAGACCGGACTTGGCTGCGCAACAGGCGAACGAAGCCATGGCCGCCGCTTCTGTCCGCCAGCAACAAGCGGAGGCGAAGACGGACGCAACGTTCTCCGCCAGCTATGAGCATCCCAACAGCGGATTCTCGTTCTCGGCGTTTGATCCGACTGGAAACCTACAACCGATTCGTCAGACCTTCAACTATGCCGTGTTTGGTATGCACTGGACGTTGCCCCTGTTCAATCGCAACCAGGGTGCAATCGCTGCCGCAAGGGCCGATGTCTCGGCCGCGCGCATTCAAGTCACAGCCGCCAACCTCACGCTCCGGCATGACGTTGCGCAAAACCTTGTTCGGTACCAAGCGGCCCAGGAACGCGTGGCTGTCTATCGAAAGGGAGTCCGTGATCAAGCCGCACGAAATCTGGACGTGGTTCGACAGACATACGGCTATGGACGCATTCCTCTGCTTGAAGTCATTGCCGAACAACGCCGCTTCATTGATATCGAGACTGGATACACCGACGTTTTGCTCGACTCATATGTGTCGCGCATCGCGCTCGAACGCGCTGTGGGAACGGACCTGCTCTGAAGGAGAAACAGTATGCGGACGCTAGAGACGCAGAATATCGGTGAACACAAACCCGCTTGGTGGAAGCGGATTGCTCTTGCCGTGCTTGTGGTCGGCATGGTCGTCGCGGGAGTTTGGCTTGTCGCCAAGCGTTCCCCTAAGCCTGCACCCGCCCCGCCCGATTCGATGGCATCGATGGGTGCCATGGCAATGCCAGCGGCTTCCTCTTCCACTGAAGGATCCGCCGTCGCGGCCGAACTGCAAATCGACCTCGCCGCCGACGATTTGAAGAAGGCGCAGATACGCACTGTGCGTGTTGCAAACGGCGTCACCGCCGCAAAGCTTCGCGTTCCGGGAATCGTCAAAGCTAACGAATACCGCGAGGTTCACGTAACACCGCTCGTAGGCGGCGTCGTGAACGAAGTTCCCGTCGTGCTTGGCGATCACGTCAAACGCGGACAACCGCTGGCCATCATCTTCAGCAGCGAGCTTGCCGAAGCCGAAACACAATACGTTTCCTATCTCGCGGAGCTTGAGGCCGAACACAGGAAACTCGAACGCACGCAGAATCTGTTCAAACTCGGTGCGGCTAGCCAGCAGGAAGAGGAGGAAGTCGCGGCAACGCACGCCGCCCACGAATCGCATGTGCGCGCGGCGCTCGAAAAACTAAAGTTGCTCGGAGCGAGTGACCGTCAGATTGCGGCTCTCAAGCAAGCGGAGCAAATCAATCCCAATCTGGTTGTACCTGCACCAATTAGCGGTGTTGTCCTCACGCGCACTGCTAACCTCGGCTTGGTTGTGAATGTATCACAAGAACTCTTCACGGTTGCCGATCTCTCGACGGTTTGGATTATGGGGAGCGTCAACGAGAAGGACTTTGCCTCTGTCCGCGTCGGTTCGCAAGCAAACATTACCGCTCCTGCCTACCCCGGCCGCAACTGGAAGGGCCGCGTCACCTACATTCAACCGCAGGTGGACCCTGCAACACGCACGGCACAAGCTCGAATCGAAGTCGCGAATCCCGGCGAGACCCTACGCATCGAAATGTATGTAGATGTGGAATTCACCGCTCCGGGCGCGTCCGGGCCCGTCGTGCCCGAAACCGCCGTGCAGTCCGTCGGTGAACGGCAATTTGTCTTTCTTCCTCTCAAAAATAGGGAGGGAAGTTACTTATTGCGTCAGGTTCGGCTCGGTTACGCAGCGGACGGCTATTATTCTGTGCTTGAAGGATTGTGCATGCAGGAAGAAGTCGTAACGGAGGGAAGTTTCATTTTGAAAGCCGAAGCCGTCCGGCAGCACTCGGAATTGCGTTGATCTCAGCCGCAGCAATCGTTGCAGGCTTTACCTCGTAGCCCTTCGATTCCTTCTTTTGTGACGATCGGAACCATGATCAGCGCCGCAATAGGGTCAGCCCACCACAAGCCGAAAAATGCGTTGAGCAACAAGCCAACCAAGAGGATGGCCGACAGGTAAGTACAAAATTCCGTTTGTTTGGCGTCTGCATGCATGGCGGCGCTGCCCAAAGCGCGGCCTACCTTTCGCTTAGCACGCGAGAGAATCGGCATGACAACCAGCGAGACGCAAGCCAGAGCGATTCCCGCAATGCTGTGCTCAGGCGCTCGCTTCGACCACAAGTCTAAAATCGAGTCGTAAGAGATATAGGCGGCGAGCAAGAGAAAGCATAATCCAACAAATCGGAGCGCGCGTTTCTCGTTCCTCTCTCGACTACGCACATCCGAATCAACTGACATTCTCCAGAGCAAGACCGAACCCGACGTTACTTCGATGAAACTGTCGATTCCAAAACCAACTAGCGAAATGCTTCCCGCAATAATTCCTGAGACGACGGCGATCAAACCTTCGAGCGTATTCCACACAACTGTGAAATATTCGAGTCTTCTCCCTCGAAGTACCGCAGCCGGACGTTCCAAGGTGTCGATTGTGGCCATACCAGCAGTCTACACTTCCGTTGACGCGACTTCGCCGCCACCAAGATTTTTCGGGGAGAGATCAGGCTCAGTGGCTTTCGAAACTGGGCCGGTTTGCGACTATTCTTGCTACTACTCTCGGTCGATTTGACCCTCTTTTGGACCCGCATAAACATTGGCGATTCTTTCAAATACACGAGCCAGATTGCTTTCGCCTTTTATTTCCATGGTTTGTCAAGCTCAAACATCCACCGTCAATGCAAATCCAATTATAATCATCTTGTTTCATCACAGTGAATCATTGCCGGGTTCGACTCGTGAAATCTAAGAAGCTTGTTTTGACCGATTCGTCTTATCCCCACTTTGTGGCACAGCTAGTCGGCTTGTTGGAACAGGCACGTCGGAATTCCGCGCGTTCTGTTAACGCCGTCATGACGGCAACCTACTGGGAAATTGGCCATCGCATTGTCGAACATGAGCAGCAGGGTAAAAGGCGAGCGCAGTACGGAAAGCCTTACTTCATCGTTTGGCCGAAGATCTTACGAGGCGATTTGGAAAAGGCTTCTCGGAACGCAATTTGCTGGCTATGCGGGAATTTTATTTGGCTTGGTCAGAACCGGGCATCGCGGGTGGCTTACCAGAAAATCCGCGGACATCGTCTGCAGAATCTAGATACCTTTCAAAGCTTTCCTCATTCCCCTTGCCGTGGTCCCACTATGTCCGCCTGCTTTCAGTCAACAACCAACAAGCCCGATCATTTTACGAGGCTGAAGCCTTACGCGGCGGTTGGTCCGTACGTCAACTGGATCGCCAGATCGCCACTCAGTTCTTCGAGCGCACCCAACTGTCGCGCAACAAGACCGCCATTGTGCGTCGAGGTCACGTACCCGAAACATCGGATCAGCTAAGCCCAGAACAGGAGATCAAAGACCCACTGGTTTTGGAATGCCTTGGACTGAAAGACGAATACTCGGAAACCGCCCTGGAAGAAGCGTTAATCCATAGGCTTGAACATTTTTTACTGGAACTCGGAAACGACTTCACTTTCATTGCACGGCAAAGACGTCTGCGTGTCGGTGACGAATGGTATCGCATAGACCTATTGTTCTTTCATCGCAGGCTTCGCTGTCTCGTAGTCATTGATTTGAAGATCGGAAAGTTTACTCACGCCGACGCTGGACAAATGAATCTGTACTTGAACTATGCCAAAGAACACTGGACTCTGCCGGATGAAAATCCGCCGCTTGGTCTAATCCTTTGTTCCGAGAAAAATGAAGCTGTGGCCCACTACGCACTCGGAAACTTGGGTAACAAAGTTCTCTCCAGTCAGTACAAGTTGGCATTGCCTAACGAGAAGGAACTCGCCAAAGAGATAGCCAAAACACGTAAAGCCTTGATACAGCGGAGACCTCGAACCACGTAGTCAGTGGAGTCTTGAAGTCGTCGCTGGAAGGTAGTCCGGTGGCGTACATAGGTTAGCCCTTCACATCGAGGAGCGGGTCTTTCACCGCACGTTCCTGGTGTGTATACTTCGGTTGCCGCACGGATCATCTAGAAGACTTCAATCTGGCACCACTGCCCTTTAAGAGATGGAGTGAGGTACTACAGCATGATTTCTCTGGTTAGAACCGAAATTCTTCGATTGGCGAGAGCGAAGAAGCAGTCAGCCTGCATCTACACGCGCCGAATCTCGGCATTCTATAACGTCTCTGAGATGATGGTGCGGCGAGAAATCGTCAAACTCGCGGACGAAAAAATGATTCGCCTGTCCGGTTGGGACGGAAACGAGATTCGACCGTATTCGGCTTGGTCGACTGCCGAGGAATTCGTCAATTCCAGTTCAGGCGATGGACATCTTCACGTAGATCTCTGGGATAATGTGTAGGGCTTCTGGCATCGACAAACCGAGCGCCAGACCGTCGGCACCACAAAGCCCAACACATTCAATAGCGCTGGTTACCCGCTCGACGAACGCCCCTACGCAAAAAATATATTTTAAAATCGACTTACGCGATCGCGAGTTTCTTTTGCATTTCTTCAAGAGAAATGCCCTTGGTTTCAGGGTAGACAAGCAGGACCACGAAAAACTGGATAACCATCATTGCGGCAAAAAACACAAAGGGATACCCGCCGGATGAAGCGGCGAGAAGTGGAAAGACTCCGGAGATTGTGGCGTTCATGATCCAGTGCGAGAAACTGCCCAAACTTTGGCCTTGGGCCCTGACACGGTTCGGGAAGACTTCGCCGATGAATACCCAGATAACCGCGCCCTGCGAAAAAGCAAAAAATGCAATGTAGCCGACCAAAAGCCAAACGAGAAGATTTTGGTGACTATGAGTGATAAAGATGGCGGCGACCCCAGCAAGACACCCAGCCGTACCCACGGAGCCAATCAGCAGCAGGGTTTTGCGGCCTATACGATCAATCACCGACATGGCCAGCATGGTGAAAACCAGATTGGTTGCGCCGATAGCGACAGCCTGTAAATCAGAAGAGACTTTGTTGAAACCGGCGAAAGCAAAAATGTCATTCAGGTAATAGAGAATGGCGTTGATGCCGGACAGCTGATTGAACATACCAATGGAAACAGCCAGAAAAATCGGAAAACGATATTTCCAGGAAATAAGTGAGTCCTGCGCGGAATGCTCGGCATCAATCGAAACGACGATATCCTGGAGTTCCTGCTCGTAGTTTCCCTCGCCCGTCATCCGTAAGACGTCTCTGGCTTCCGCAATTCTGTGTTTCTTGACCAGCCAGCGCGGGCTGCGTGGAATGCCAATCAGGAAGAAGAGAAAAAATAGTGCGGGCAACGCCGGAATGCCCAGCTTCCAACGCCACTCTGATACACCCAACTGCAGGACTCCAACGATGTAATTCGAAAGATAGGCAAGAAGAATGCCGAAGACGATATTGAATTGAAAAAATGCCACGAGACGTCCGCGCCATTTCGCAGGTGAAATTTCCGCGATATACATAGGGCCCAACACGGATGAACCACCAATCCCCAGCCCACCGATAAAACGGAAGAAAACGAACGATGTCCAATCCCAGGCGAACGCACATCCGAGAGCGGAAACAAGATAAAGCACTGCCATGATTCGCAAGCTGTCGCGGCGGCCAAATTTGTCTCCAGGAATTCCGGCGAACAGCGAACCAATGATGGTTCCCCAAAGCGCCGAAGAAACCGTTACTCCCAGTGCCGTAGGCGACAGATGAAAGGTATCGCTCAGAGCGTGGGTGGTGCCCGCAATTACGGCAGTATCGAAACCGAATAGCAGCCCGCCAAGCGCCGCAACAATCGTGCTCTTCAGAAGGTATGGATTGAGTTTCATAGTGCTAGGGTGTGGACACTGGTTTGCTGCTAAGTGGGATGGCCTGCCCTTGCGTCTGTTTCATTTCAAGCCCCAGCAGCGCGGCGATAGTCGGAGCAACATCGACATTGGCGATGCTGTGGAGATGAACGCCTGAGGGGATTCCTGCTCCCCAGGCGATGAAGATAGCCTGCATTTTGGGATCGGTATTCAAAAACCCGTGTGTGCCTCCTGCGGCTTCCGTGACCGGGTCTCCTCCGAGTTCGTTGTCGAAAGCATAGTCCGGCTTTGCGGCGAGCACGAGGTCAGGAGCCTGATTGCTTTGCTCGGGGCTCGGCAATCCGAGCCGGGAAAAATCCTCTGTACCGTAAACGTGATCCACGCCACGAGCTGCTGTAAATAGCTGCCGCAGCTGGGGAATTAGTTCGGCTTTGCGTGCAGGACTTGCAACGTAAACCATGGCGCTGCCGCCTTCGGCAGCCACCCAGGCTTCTCCCGTTTCTTGTCCTTTTTGTCCACTGACCAGGCCTGCCTGACGCAGCAACACGTTGGCGTGAATCTTGTGCTGGTAACTCCGGAAACCATGATCAGAAACAATCAGCACCGTGGCCCGTTTTGCCATTCCAGTGGCTTCGAGAACGTCCAGGATTCGTTTCACTTGCGAATCGAGAAAGGCCATAGCCGTTAAGCTGGCACCACCCATCGGACCGTATTCATGGTTTATGTCGTCAAGGGTGAGCAAGTGAAAGAGCAGAAGATTAGGCTTGTGCTTTTCGAGAATCTCGACTGCAGCATTGGTCCACATCTGGTCCTGCCATGCTTGGCTGCTGGCCTCGAATTTCTCCAATTGCTCCTTCGTGACCAGGCCCTTTGCGATCATGCCCTTTTCAATTTCCCCGTTTGGATCAGGCAACTCGGCAAATTGCCAGTCGATCGTTTTGGCATGGTAAATTGCGACCCAATCGACCTGCGCCGTCGTGAGGCCGGCTTCATGCGCGATATCATAAACGGTAGGCGCGTGAACCATTACGTCTTTGTCTCGCCACGGCTCGATCGGAGGAGGCACATGCGGGCTTGGCCACGTGAGTAATCCATTGAAAACAACCTGATGTTTGGAAGCGTCCACGCCGGTAATCATCGCCGTGTGGTTGGGCCACGTTACGGTTGGATTGATGGGTTTCATGGAACCTGCGACGGTCCCCTCCTCGATCAACTTCCGCAGAGTGGGAATGGGGAGTCGGGGATCGTCGAGCGCGTAGGCCGGAAAGCCATCCAAGCTGATCACAATTACGATTCGATTTTTGTCTATATCGGCGTTTGCGATGGAAGGAATCGCCAATGAGATCAATAACGATGCAGAAAGAACCAGCGGTCTGGTAAAAGCTCGTACTTTGTTTTTGCCAATGCCCATTTTCTTGAATATTCCTTCTTAAGCCTTAATTGCGTGAATTCGTTGAAATCTTCACCTTCACTGTCTTAATTTCAAATGGTTTGCAGTGTACGGTAAGCGTTCCCTTGCTAAGCGCCAGCTTGCCAATCGGCTGTTCGATTAGGTTCGTTTCCCAGGCTGACTGCACTCCAGCCGGCAATTGCAGTGTTACATCGCTGTCCTTGCCTGCCCATTCATAAAATCGCAAGACGAGGAAATCGTTGTTTTCATTTTCATCTGCGGAGCCTTTCGCCGCCGTAAGCACGACGCTCTGCGAAGAGAGTCCCAGGAAGGAATGCTCCGGAGGCAAGCTACCATCATGGTTCAGCACCTGGACAGCTTCGAGTTTGTAGTTGAGGTTGTAACCCGCGCGAACCGTTTCCGCCTCCCGCCAGTTGCCGCTGTGCGGATAGATCGAATAGGTAAATTCATGATGTCCCTCATCCGCATGGGGGTCAGGCCAGGCCGGCGACCGCAGCAAGGACAAACGCAGAACATTTTCCTTGGCATCGTATCCGTATTTGCTGTCATTCAAGATGCTGACGCCATGTTCGGAATCCGACAAGTCGGCCCAGTGCTCGGCGGGGACTTCAAATTGCGCTTTCTCTTCAGGGGTATTGCGAGTCGTCGGCCGTTCAATGGAACCAAAAGGAATTTCGAAAGTGGCTTTCCGGCTGCGCACACTGATGGGGAAAGCTGCTTTGAGCAGAATATGTTTTTCGTGCCACTCGGTCTGCATCTTGACATCGATGCGTGACGCGCCAGCGTACAAGATAATGTCCTGTGTAAAGGAAGAGTTCTGAAAATGGTGCCGAACGCGAATTACGGAGCGCAGCGGCCCGAATTCGGTCAACTCGACAGAGTCTGCATGATCGAGGCTCCAGTATTGCTTTTCGAAATCGGCGTCTATATTCCACGCGTCATACTCTTTCGGTTTATCGACGAAAACCTGCAAGAGATTTCCGCAAGCCCCGTCCGTAGGGCCGCCTGTATCACTGGCAGAAGGCGCGAGCATTTCACGCTTACTTTTCTTTTCAACTATGCTGGTGATGCAGCCCGTTGAAGAATTTACTTTCAACTGGATGAATTCGTTCTCCAGTCCGTCCGCACTTGCTTTGAGAACCGAAGTTACTGGAGCCGAACTGGCCGCTGACCGTACAAAAAAGGTCGCGTAACCAAGAGCGGGCGCTCTGGCTTGCATCAAGAATGTAATTCGCCCAGTATTCGGCTCGTTCGCCAGGATTTGCGACCGAACCAGCTTCCCCTTGGAATCAACTACTTCGATGCCTGTGGCCCGCGCTGGCAGCTGAACGGTTGCTTCAACAATCTCTTCACGAGACCAAGACATCGAGTTATAGACAACGACAGGAGTTCCCTTTTGCTGGGTGTCTATTCTTGCAGAGATTTCTTCAAGCGAGCGATTGAGAATCTCCCGGCTGGAGCGTTCCGCAGCATCGAGATCGCGTTGCGCATCAAGATAATTCACTGCGATGCCAGAGCCCGGCATGATGTCATGGAACTGGTCAAACAGCAGCGCTTTCCATGCGGAGGTAAGCTGCTCGTGCGGGTACTGGCGTCCATAGAGTTGGGCAAGCGAGGCAAACCGTTCAGCGTCAAGAAGTGTCTCTTCCGTTTGACGAATTCGCTTCTTGGTCTCTGCTTGCGTTGTGAATACGCCACGGTGATATTGAAAATATAGTTCGTTTTTCCAGACAGGTATCGCCAACTCCTTCTGCTTGTCCAAATCTGAAAAAAAAGAGGCAGCTGTACTGAACTCAACTTTAGGATATACAGCGTCCGGCTGCATGAGCCGCATCGCTTGATCCAGCATCGTTCTCGTAGGCCCGCCCCCATGATCTCCGACACCGTAGAGGTACATCATGCCCGGGCTTTTGTCGCCGTTGTGATAGGTGGACGGAATCCATTCCGCAACGTCCCCCGCCATCACCACCGGCTCCATGAGACTTCCGTAGTCGTGAGGGAAATAGGTCAGCAGCCTGCTTCCATCGGGGGCTTCCCACCAAAAATATTTATAAGGAAAAGTAGTAAATTCGTGCGCCCACTGCAGTTTCGCCGTGACAAAATAATCGATACCGGATTTTTTGTATATCTGTGGCAGTTGCCAGTTGTATCCGAAGGAATCAGGGTTCCACCCGACTCGAACGTCGACGTTAAATTTCTTTTTGAAATATTGCTTGCCAATCAGGATTTGCCGGGTCAGTGACTCGCCACTTGGCATGTTGAGGTCCGGTTCGACCCACATTCCTCCGACAATTTCCCAGCGACCTTCCTTGACTCGCTGCTGAATTTCCTGAAACAGGCTGGGATACTTTTCCTCCATCCATTCGTAAGCGCGAGCCGTAGAAGCGCTGTACGTAAAATCGGGATACTCGTTCATCATGTTTAGCGCGCTGCGAAATGTATTACGCACGGTTTCCACAGTTTCGGTCCACGGCCACAACCAAGCCATGTCAATGTGCGAATTTCCCACGGCGCGGATTCGAAATTGTTTTATCCAGGGCTGCAGCACCTGCAACTCGTCTTGCGCCATTTTGAGCGAGTCGTCAAAACCGCTCTGATTGCCGGCTTGGAGTTTTGAAAAGTCTATCGCGCCAACGGCCAAATCGAGCTGTTTCTGGCGTTCATCGCTTGGATACGAGGTGAGGATGGGCTGCAACGATAGAATTTCCAGCCGCAACAATTCCGGATCGGGACGGCCCGCTCGGGGTTCGATCAGTATCTCGCTTCTACTCAGTGTTCGAGGCTGATCACCGACTTCGAGCCGCACGGCGATGACGAACTGTTCATCCGGCTGGGCGCTCGCAGTCAGTAGAATCGGTTCCAAGGTGTCGGCGTTGCCGCGATAGACGTTATAGCCGTTCGAGAACACGCTGAGCATGGTCATGCCATCGCCCTGTAGATCGAATGCGACTCGCAGGCTTGTTCCAGTCAGGTTGTATCCGTTTAAATCCCGCGGAGCTTTGAATTGGCAACGAAGGACATGCACGCCGCTTTCAAACTTTGCTCCAACTGCCACTCGCGTCCAAGTTGAGTCATCCAGAGACGCGCTTTCCGGATGTACAACATCAGCATGCTGCCAGCAACCCGACAGCGGGATCTTGGTCAGGCTTTGCAGCTTGTCGGTTAGTTCCGCGTAGCGAGCGGCGTTTTTCGTTTCCTGAGCGAGAGTAAATGGACAACCCGACAAACAGATGCCTATGCCTAATACGGCTGCCAGCCTGGCCGTGGAGGAGGCCCCCAATATTTGTTTTCCGGCGCTGCAGATACTAGCGAACACGGGTTTCCTTCTTTCCCGATCTTGGGAGTCTCCAGATTTCCGCACCTGGGGTTTCGGCCGCTCGGGATGCAGAATCATTTCCAGGTCAAAGTTGTAATTGAATTCTCATCAAGGGCCACGGTGGCCGAACTAAGTCCCTGAGAGACCTGAACGGTTCGCTTGACCCCGGGATTTGTCAGTATAAGTACCTTTTCTCCTCCGGGGTTTTCGACAGCAACGTGGCCGAGATTCAATGCTTCGCTCTGGGACTCAAAGCGCCGGGCTCCGCGTTTCATTGCGCGAGAGAAATGCGTCAGAGCCCAGTACTGTCCACTGCGAATAATCTCCTGAGTGCTCGGATTGATGATTACAATGCCGCCGCAGGGATAGGGACCGATGTTTGGTTTACCATGCTCGTCCGTCGCGATGTTCCATGCCACCGCGGCACGACACCAATTGTTGAGGACTCCCGTGTAAATCGTGCCCCACTTTGCCCAATCGTCCTGATAATGGGGATCGTTGTAGTCTGTGCTTCCTTCCGTGAAATACATATCAACTTGCGGATGCGCGGAATGCACTTTGCTCATCATGCTCGGTTCACCCACGTACCCATGCCAGGCGACCGAATTTACATAACTGCGAAATTGTGGATCATCAAGCTCGGAAATGACTCGTCCCCAGTAAACATAGTTGTGATCGAGAATCCATATCTTGGTGGGCGTATTGGTCTTCTCAAAGAGTGGTCCAAGATGATCGGTAATAAATTCAGTCTCGCATTCCTGCGACCAGGAACAAGCCGGCATTTGACCATGCTGGTCGGTATCAATTTCGTTTTGCGGAGTAATGGCCTCGACGGCTACGCCTGCTGCGGCGTAAGCCTGGAGAAATCTTAGGAAATATTGCGCATAGGAGGCCAGGTATTGACGGCTCATGGCGCCGCCTAACATTGACTTATTCCACTTCATCCAACCCGGCGGACTCCACGGAGAGGAAAAATAAAAAACGTCGGGATTTATTTCACGGACCTTGCGCAAAACCGGGAGAATATATTCACGGTCATGCTCGATGGAAAATCGTTTGAGCTCTGGATCGGCATCACCGTCGTCATAGCTGTAGAGCTTCGCGGCAGAATCGCAAGCTCCGATGCACGTGCGATTTACGCTAAGCCCCATTTCCGATGGATGAAATAATTCGTGAAGAAATTGCTCGCGGGCCGGTTGCTGCAGCCGGTTAATCAGGTAACAAGACGCATCGGAAAAACAGCCACCAAACCCCAAAATGTCCTGATATGTGTTAGCCACGACAAGTCGAATAATGTCGGCTGCAGGGGTTGCCGGAGTTGATTGCGCTATGTTAATTGATTGTGCTGCTGAAACGAGTAAGGGCGCCGAAAGCAATCGCCATTGAATCGGTTGCCGGCCGGCAAATCGTTCTTTTCCGTTGGTCACCCTGACCGCTATGTCCGTTAACGGCTTTGCGCTTCCAGTATCGATTCCCCGCCGAGAATTCGGAGATTCCGCCGTGACAGACGGAGATAGCGATGCGCCGGCTGCGACCGCCCCCAAACTAAGTGCAGAGTTTTTAAGGAAGCCGCGCCTTGAGGATTTTCCGACCTCGTCTGTCATCAAGACTCACCTCGCTTTCGCTCTGAGCCGCGAGCTTTGCTTTCCGCTTCCTGGCAATGTCAGCCACTCGCCGCGACGCCTGACCAAGGATCCTCCGCATTGGTTCAATGGCCCGCACACCGGAGCGGACCATTGAACCTACGCTCGTAACGCGACAGATCGTCAGAAAAGCAGCTTAAGGGAAAGTTGCATGATCCTTGGAGGATTGGCAACGGTGGACCTGCCGAAATTGCCGGTGAAATTGTTATCGGCAGTGGGAAGATCAGCGATATTGCCATCCGGTGATTGGAATTGGGCATGATTGAACGCGTTGAAAAGTTCGCAACGAAATTCGAGATTCATGCCTTCGCGGATGTGGGTATCTTTCAAGAGTGCGATGTCCCAATTGTTCAGACCAGGACCCGAGAAGAACCGGCGGCTGGCGTTTCCCAGTTGTCCGATCTCTTCCTTGGAAAACAAACTTGTATTGAAGTACGAACCCGAGCGGGGATCGGAGATGTTCAAAGGACCGGGAGTGAAGTTAGGGACATCAATCGGCAATGAAATGGCTCCAGCTCCGGCGGTACCCAGCAGTGAATGGTCGTCCGTTTCTACAAGTGTTACCGGAATACCGGTTGCAAACCTGGTGATTCCGCTCAGTCGCCACCCTTTAACAAGACGGCTGGGCCCTGGCAGACGATCAAACGGCAAATGATAGTCGTAGCTGATCACAAAGTTGTGACGCATATCGTAGGAGGAAAGTGAGCGGGCGCCGGGATCGAGGAAATTGATCTGCTCACCGTAACCCGATGAATTGTCCAGCGATTTCGAATAGGTATAGCCAGCCAGGAATTCCAAACCCTTCAGTCTTTCACGCAAACTAAGTTGCAGTGAGTTGTAGCTGGATTTCCCCATGGTGATGAAATAGCCCTCGCTCGAGAAGCTAGGGCCGAATGGGCCACGCGTTCCGTTAACTACTGCTCCGCCGACCGGAAAATAAGTGCCGTTTTCACCGTTGGGACCGCAGCCAGTGCCTGGACCTGTAGTGACATTGGCATCACTCAGGCTCAGACAAAGAGCGGGATCGCCGGGATTCGCCTGAAGTGAGGAAAGCAGACGATGACTTTGCGCTCCGATATAGCCAATGGTAAAGAGCGTCGCAGAACCGATTTGCCTTTCAATCGAAAGCTGATATTGCTCGGTGTACGGCAAATCGTTCTCATGCCAGAAAGCCGGCGAAGTTCCAATGGGTAGAAAATTTGCCCAGTTGATGGAGGTGTCTGGATTGCTCGGCGAAGAATTAAATGGTGGTGGCGCTACCGGAAATCTTTGACCTTCGATATTTCCAGTTCCGCGATCCACAAACGGCGTCACAAATTGTGGTGGTACGGGGCTTCCATAGAAGGCCCCGAACGGAGCGTCTCCGATTTCGTTGAAGTTGGTACCACCTTCAAATGTGCTGTAGAAAAGTCCCCAACCTGCGCGAATGCTGGTCTTGCCGGGACCTCCTGTCAACTTTTTCAGGAAACCGTTGTCGGCTGAAGGCGAGTAAGCGATTCCAAAGCGAGGGGCGAAGTTGTGATAGCGCGTCGGTGCCAATGTAGTGGGCACGCCGGGATCGCCGGGGAAGAGCCATCCGGTGGGAGCTCCGGGGAACACGAGAGACTGCACGCCGAGGATGAGCGTCTCAATTTCATTGTGCAATTCCGACCACGGGCGGCTCACATCCCAGCGCAATCCATAGTTCAATGTAATGTTTGAGCGCAAGCGCCAGCTGTCCTGGCCATACAGTCCGAAATAGCGCGAACGGCCATAGGAAGGAAATCCTTGTCCCTGCGAATATTGGGAAGGAGCACCAATCAAAAAGTCGGCAAAATCATTTCCAGTTTCAGCCCCATCAAACGTGAAGTCTCCGTTCGAACCGAGGTTGTATTCAACCAGTTGGTTGTAACGAAACTGCCCGCCGACGCTGATGGTATGCGTCCCGATAATTTTTCGGTAATTGTCGATCACCTGGAACGTATTTTCGGTGACGCCCAGTGGGCCGCCCGATGCGCCAAAAGAAAAGTCGTTGAAATGGATGTTGGGAACGTGGGCATATTTCGGTTGTGAGGGAGAAATTCCCAATGTGTCCGGACCAAACGCAAAACCCAGAGTACCGGGATCAACGCCTTCGCCGCCGGTCGGGCTGTGAATCAAGAAACGCAGCCGGGTAAAGCCAAAGCGCGCTTCGTTGACAGCCCCATTGCCAAAGGTCTTGGAGTCTCCAATATCTACGACCTGCGACCGGCCCGTGAAGTCACTGCCAAATCCGGGCAGCGCAATGCTTGGCACGCTTTGATGATACTGGTCGAAGAAATAGTATCCACTGACGAGTCCCAAGCCCGAATTGTAGTCAACGCGGCCGCTGGTTTTATCATCTCTTAGGTGCGAAGGAGCGGCAGCATCAGGCACAAACTGGCTGGTTCCATCGACAACCTGGGTTACCGGAAGAACAAATGGCAACAGATTCTTGGAAGGCGTCGTAAGGAAATTGGTCGGAATTTGCGCCCCGGGGAAAACGCAATTCGCAGTGGTACAACCCGCAAAGTAATAACGCTCGCCTGGCGTCACCGCATATCCTGCTCTGGTGGAAAGTTCCTGCGCCCATGCGGTTCCCTGGACTGTACCGGTCAGCGCGCCTGCTATTGCCGAAAAATCTCCCGTGCGTTCGGCGACTGAAGGCACTGCAGTGGTGCCCCCCTGGCCAGACTGCCCGAGAACGACACGGTTGCCCTGATAGTCGCCGAAGAAAAATAACTTGTCCTTCTTGATCGGACCGCCAAATGTTCCGCCGAATTCATTCTGCTTGTGCTCGTCTCTTGTGGAACTAAAAAAGTTCTTGGCATCAAAGGCCTGATTCCGCAAAAACTCAAAGGCACTGCCATGAAATTGGTTGGCCCCGGACTTGGTGATGACGTTGATCTGTCCGCCCGCGTAGTTGCCGTATTCTGCGTCGTAATTGTTGGTGATGATGCGAAACTCGGCGATTGAATCAAGGTTGGGAATAATCGCCGCTCCCGAGAAAGCAAATTCCTGCACCGTCGTTCCATTCAGCAAAAACCCATTGGACGATTCCCGCTGACCATTGACGGAAACGTTTCCGGCGTTTAGATCTCCAGAGATGGAGGTGAAGGTAAACCCGGTGGCGCTGAACTGCCCGCCCTGGCCACCCGCTAATCCTGAAGAAACTGCCGCTACGCCGGGTTGCAAGGCCAAAAGATCGGTGTAACTGCGGGTTACCAGTGGCACGGCTGTCATTGTCTGGGCGCTGATTACTTCGCCGCCCTGGGTACTGGCCGTGTCCAACTGAACCGCATCGCTCGCTACTTCCACCTTTTCCGTGGCCCCTCCCACGTTCAGCTTGACGTTTAAAACTTTGGCGGAATTGACATCGAGCAAAATTCCCGTTTGCAGGTAGGACGAGAATCCGCTTTGCCGCACCTCGATGTCGTAGTGTCCGGGAGGCAGGTCGAGGAACGCATAGAACCCCTCCGCATTGGTTTGTTGCGTCTCGGTGATTCCAGTTTCC
>Ga0193726_1001249_pt1 | contig 20775 bp, 16 predicted proteins | sample H2c1metaG_FD_144928 | JGI IMG/M metagenome (GOLD analysis project Ga0193726, IMG submission 144928) | Soil microbial communities from a riparian zone of the East river system, Colorado, United States - H2c1 | ecosystem: Environmental > Terrestrial > Soil > Riparian zone | place: USA: East River... | reverse complement strand
AACAGGCCAGCGCTCTTCTCCGCGATTCTATTGGTGCTGCCGCTTGCCTTTCTCGGTGAACACGCCACGGCTCCCAGACCGCCCGAATTGATTGTGCGCTCGGCCGTGGACATCAACGCCCCTGCCGAAAAAGTATGGAATCAGGTGATCGCCTTCGGCGAGATAGCTCCGCCGCGAGAATTATTGTTCCGCGCTGGTGTCGCATATCCCATTCGCGCGGAGATTTCCGGCACGGGAGTTGGCGCCTCGCGCCGTTGCGTATTTTCCACCGGCCTGTTCGTGGAGCCCATCACCGTCTGGGATGAACCGCGACTCTTGAAGTTTGATGTGGAAGAAAATCCCGCGCCTTTGAACGAGTTGAGCCCCTACAAAAAAATAAACGCGCCGCATCTCCACGGCTATTTCATTTCGCACGGTGGACAGTTTTTGTTGACGCCTTTGCCCGGCGGCAGGACTCGTCTGGAGGGTACTACGTGGTACCAGCACACCATGTGGCCGGCGACGTACTGGGGCTGGTGGTCCGACTACATCATTCATCGCATTCATATGCGCGTCCTGAATCATATCCGCGAACGCGCCGAACCGCAGCCCCTCAGGCCTTAGCCGCTTCCGCTGTTTCCAGCACCCGCTGATAATAGCGTTCGTAGCGCGGGATCACGTCATTGGCGCAGAATTTCTGCTTGGCATTCAGGCGTGCGGTGTGGCCCATTTCGCGTCCACGATCAGCTCGTGACAAAATTTCAATCGCATATTCTCCGGCGGACTTCACATCACCCGGTTCTACTAAATAACCGTCCACGCCGTGTTCCACCACTTCCGGCAAGCCGCCTACTTTCGTGGCAATCACCGGAACCTCGCAGGCCATCGCTTCCAGCGCCGCCAATCCAAAAGATTCCAGCTGCGATGGCAGCAAAAACAAATCCGCGGCGGCCAGCTTTTCGTACACCTGATCCTGTTTGCCAAGAAAGATCACATCTTTCTGCAGCTTTTTCTTCCGCACGAGGTATTCGGTCGCGCCGCGATCCGGTCCGTCGCCGATCATCACCAGTTTTGCCGGCATCTTTTCGCGCACCATGGCGAAAATTTCCACCGTATCGGTCACGCGCTTCACCGGACGGAAATTAGAAAGGTGCATCAGGATCGGCTCGTCGTTGGGAGCCCACTTGGCTTTCAACTTGGGATCCGCGTTGCGCGTATACAAATCGCAATTTACAAAATTGGGAATCACTTCGATGGGCCGCTTGATGTCGAAATCGCGCACCGTCTGCCGTTGCAGGTAGCTCGATATGGCCGTCACGCCGTCGCTCTGCTCAATGGAAAAACGCGTGATCGGCAAGTAACTGCGGTTACTGCCCACCAGGGTGATGTCCGTTCCGTGGAGGGTAGTGATGAAAGGCAGCCGCCGGGGCGCCGCCATGGACCGCGCCAGCACCGCGCTCACCGAATGCGGAATGGCGTAATGTACGTGCAACAGGTCCAACGATTCCGACTCGAACACCTCCAGCATTTTGGTCGCGAGAGCCAAGGTGTAGGGAGGGTGATCAAACAGCGGGTAGGACGCTACTTCCACTTCGTGAAAATGGGTGTGCGGGTCGTTGGGATTCATGCGGATCGGCGGCGCGTAGCTGATGAAATGTACGTCGTGCCCGCGGGCAGCCAATTCCGCACCCAACTCGGTAGCCACCACTCCCGATCCGCCGTAGGTCGGATAGCACGTTATTCCGATGCGCATAATTTGATCCGCACTCTCTTCGTTGCCGGGGCAGCAACCTCACACCATGATGGTCCAGCTTATTGTGCCTGTTAGACGCACCGATACCCATAACCGTGACATTAAGATTGACGCAGGAGTGCTGGCTTTATTTAGGAGACGGGAGCCTTAGCCCCGGCACTGAGGACTTCTGACCAGGGGCTTAAGCCCCTTAAGTTGGCGTCTACTCGTCCCCGCCGTGCGCGGATTCTTCGCCATCCTTATATACGTACTTGATCACGCGCTTGAACACCAGCAGGTTGGGGCTGCCTTGCCGCGTCAACTTGATGCAATCGCGGTCGTACCATTCCACTGTGCCGCGCAGAGTCTCCCCGTCTTCCAGCACCACCGCCATCGGCGTGTGCGACTGCATCTGCTTGACCCAGTAAAAATTTTCCGCGTGCGTCATTTCCGGCGGAGCCGGTTTTTTGCTGGGGGCAGGGCCGTTATTATTCGCTGGCCGCGGGCCGTTCCCGTCCTTCGCTTCCGCAAAGCCGGGACGAAACATCCGGCGATTCACCATGACTGCTCCTTATTGAAACCTGGGGTGGCGTAAGTTCGTATAAGCCTATGATGCTTACTATTCCTCACGGGTTACAGTACGCTTTAGAAATCTCGAATTTGCAGCACGTCCAATGCCTCGGTAGTTCGAATGGCCGCCGTCGCTAATTGGGAGGTGCCCCACCCCTCATCAGGGTGGGGCCTTACGGGGTACTTCTGCGAGTGTCTGTGGTGTACTTCCACTTGGGCTTCCATTTAGTTCCCGGATAACCCGTGAACGGCAAAATTTTTTCAGGCCCGCCCAGCCAGAGAAGCCGCCAGCGCGTCCAGACCCAGCTGTTTATTCAGATTCCGGCGGGCTCCAGCATGTAGCTCATCAAATCCGGCTACTGCTTTCAACACCCACTCGACGTCCACCAGGTTGCTTAAAGCTTGCAAGTCTTTCGCCAAAGACTTGTTGCGCAGCATCGGACTATTTACCTTAGCCGTCAGCTCTAACAGATCTGTTAGTAGCCCATAGAAGACCGCCAGCTGCCGCTCAAACGATATTTCCCGGTCTTTTGCCAGCGCCGCGGTATCCGCAAACAGTTGCGCGAAACCCTGCCCCTGTGCCGCCCGCGTCAGGATTCGCAGCGCATCCTTGCGCCGCTGGGCCGTGGACTCTACATCCATTTCCATCGCCAGCCCCGGGCTGCCCTCCGCCAGTTGTGCCGCCAGCGTGATCTCCGCGCCCTTGCAATCCGTCTTTTCCTTCAGAATCTTTTCCACGTCCGCTTGCGGCAGCGGCGCGAAGTGAAACTGCATGCACCGCGACACAATGGTGGGCAGCAGGGAATAGGGCGATGGCGCAATCAGGATCAGCGTCGCCGATGGCGGCGGTTCTTCCAGAATTTTCAGAAACACGTTGGCGACGTCCCAACGCATAGTGTCCGCGCCGTCCAGGATAAACACACGCCGCCGTCCCATCGGCTGAAAATACGCCGCGCGTTGCACTGCGCGAATCTGGCCCACGCGCAGCATCGGCCGCACCACGGGAGTTTTCAACCGCACCGGATCCGGCACCAACACCCACACATCCGGATGCGTTTGCAGGACTAGCGGCATGCGTTCCACCGCCGCGGCGTCGGCGCTCTCTCCGCGCTCCGCCAGGCCTTGCTCCACTAAAGTCGCGGGGTCCGCCAACAGGGCCACGCGCTTGCAGGTCTCGCACTCCCCGCAGAAATCATCCTTCAAACGCTCGCAGGTGGCCGCCTGCGCGAACATGCGTGCCAGCGTGTATTTGCCGACGCCGCTCGCGCCGGTGAAAAGTAGCGCGTGCGGCACCCGTTCCGCGCGTAAGGCTCCGCGCAGCGCGCTTACGATTCTTTCGTTGCCTAGAAAATCGCCGAAACCCATCTCTATGTTCTCTCCCCGTGCATGGCCGCCAGAATCGGCTCCACTGCCGTGGCGATTTCCGCCGCAATCAATTCCGGCGGACGCATGGCCTGATACGTCGCGTCAAAACATTGCACGCTGATCCAGTTAGGTCGCTTGGCCAGCACGTCGTACATTTCGGCAGCCTCTTCCAGGTGCCGCAAATTTCCTTCCTGAATATCGTGTGTGGCCGCCGTGTACGTGCGTGCCGTTTTTTGCGCCACCAGTTTCTGCGCTTCCGCCGGCGGAACGCGCAGGTAAATCACCAGGCTCTCCCGCGGCAAACCGTAAATCTGATATTCCAGGTGCTCCAGCCATTTAATGAAATCTGCTCGCTCCTCCGCGGGAACGCGCGCGGTCTGGTGCGCCATGTTCGAACCAATGTAGCGATCCGCCAGCACTACTTTTCCAGCCGTCAGCGCTTCCACGATTTGTTCTTTGGCCTCGAAGCGATCGCCGGCATACAGCAGCGCGGTGAAGTGCGGGTCCACTTCCTCCAGCGGTCCAAACTCTCCATTCAAAAATTCGCCCACCATTTTTCCAAACCAAGAATCGTAAATGGGAAAACCCGTCACGTACGTCTGCTGCCCCCGCGCAGCCAGCGCATTTTTCAGAAATTCCACCTGCGTGCGTTTTCCGCTGCCATCTATGCCCTCAATAGCGATCAATTTTCCGCTAGTAGTCATGGCTGTTTCGACAGGGAATGGATTCGAACCGCGGCGAGGTTCTGCGGGCCACGTGCATTGCCACACAGTGTAACTGTGGGCGACCCACCCCGCAAATGTACACGCGTGCTACGATTTATTCGCCGCCATGCCGCCGACCATCCGCGAAAATATTCAGCGCATCCAGGAACAGATCGCGCGAGCACGCGAGAAATCTTCACACCGCGGCGAGGTCACCCTTATCGCCGTTTCCAAAACGCATCCCGCCGAAGCCATCCGCGAAGGCTACGATGCCGGCCTGCGTCACTTTGCCGAAAACCGCGTGCAGGAGTGGGAAGGGAAGCGCGAGCCAATTCGCGATTTGCAAGCCACCTGGCATCTCATTGGCCACCTCCAAAGCAATAAGTCCGCGCGTGCCGCAAAAATTTTTCACGCGGTGGACTCCGTGGACGATTTCACACTGGCCCAGCGCCTCGATCACGCCCGCGCGGAACTAAACGCCACAGAAAAATTGCGCATCCTCATCGAAGTGCGCGTCGCCGACGAGGCTACCAAAACTGGCGCGGAAATCTCCGCTGTTCCCGGTCTCCTCGAAAAAATCCTGCCGTTGAAAAATCTCGAAGCCGCCGGCCTGATGTGCATCCCGCCCTTCGAGGAGGACCCTGAAAAAGCCCGTCCTTATTTCCAGCGCCTCAGAAAACTTCGGGATGATCTCGCCACCTCGCTCAGCTTCCCGCTCCCAGTCCTCTCCATGGGCATGTCCCACGACTTCGCGGTCGCCATCGAAGAAGGCGCTACGGAAGTCCGCATCGGCACCGCCATCTTCGGCTCTCGTCCAAAACCCTAGTGCGCTTTCACGTTTGCTTTGTCTAGAAACAATAGCTGCACTCTGTGCTCGTCCGCAGCGGCCCGCGAACTCCCCGCCAAGTGCATCACCGAGTATTCGCCACGTTTTTCATACCGCGGCCACTCCGGTACACCGGTTCCATTGGGATTTCCCGTCTTTGCAAAATTCGTCCAGTACGTGCCCATCAGCTCCGATAATTTGTAGTCTTCTGGCCTCCAGGCGATACCTTTCTTCGAGTCCAGCATCCCGAACACAAATTCAATTTCCGCCGAGTGATAAGCGAACGCGCCAACTTTCTCTCCGTCGTTGCCGTCTCCGCCTGCAGGCCCCTGATCGAATTCATAGCGAAAAACCGGAGCCTCGCCCGTCTTCGCATGCATTTCGATCCATTTCCACGTCCCGTAGGCAATGAAATCCATGCCGGACAGAAATCCGGCCGATTTCTTGATTTCTTCTTCCGAATCGCCGGAAAAAAGCTTCAGTGCTTCCGCCGCGGACTCTCCGAAACGCGTGCGAACTTTCGCGGAATAGTTCTCCGTGGTCACTGGCTGGCCGCCGAAAAATTCACGATAGTTTCCCTCGTCGCGGTTCCAACCCGCCAGCAGCGGTATGCGCGCCTGCTTACCCTTCGCGTAGATCTCGTACGGCGAATCAGGCATGAAATAGCCGTCGATATTTGGTGAAAAACGGTCTTCGCCCTTGGCCTTCAGCGCCGCATTCAGCAAACGCTCGGTGTCCACGGCCCTCAATTCCTTGATCGAGCGCATCCCCATCTGTTCCGCGAACACTGCATCGCGCTTCTCGCTTTCCGCCAGATGCTTCGCTCCCATCGTTTTTCCAAAGAACGCCCCGCTTTCTCCGATGGCCGCGTGTACAAAATCTTTCGAAACCGGCGAAGCCATCAGCGCGCTCACTGCAAAAGACCCTGCCGACTCGCCGAAAATCGTTACCTTGTTGGGATCTCCTCCAAACGCCGCAATATTTTCGTGCACCCACTTCAGCGCCGCCGCCTGGTCCAGCAGTCCATAATTTCCAGAAGCGTGGTGCGCCGACTCCGCCGTCAATTCGGGGTGCGAATAAAATCCAAATATTCCCAGCCGGTAGTTCATGCTCACCACAATTACGCCCTTACGCGCCAGGCGCTCGCCATCCTGCCGCGGCTCCGAAGTCGCGCCCGCCTGAAAACCTCCGCCGTAAATCCACACCATCACCGGCAGCTTCGCGTCGCCCTTCACTTGTGGGGCCCACACATTCAGGTACAAACAATCTTCACTCGGCCCCGTGTCGCGGAACACCATGTCTTCATAAATTCGCCCCTGCATGCAGCGCGGCCCGAACTCCGTAGCCTTTTTCACGCCTGCCCACGCCGCCAACGGTTGTGGCTCTTTCCATCGCAGCTCCCCCGCAGGCGGAGCCGCGTAGGGAATCCCTTTGAAAACTTTCACCTTTGCGTCCGCGCTGTCCGTGCCTTCCACGAGTCCACCGGTAACACGCACCTGTGCAGTCAGTGTCATCGCGCTCCCCAATAAGATTGCCAACGTCATCGCACAACGCATCATCCAGCGCTTCTCAGTCATCCACACTCCTTGGTTGCGCAAACTTAGTTTTTTACTCGTGGAACAATCCTGGCTGCAAATCCGCCACCCGGCGCCAGTTTGATTTTCTGTTTCGTCGCGCGGTTGATGCTGACTTTCTCCATCTTGTAATCGCCCGCAAAGCGATCCGCATTAACGCCATCGCGATAAGCCGTCATCGTAAATTCACCCTCCGGCAGAAACGAAAAATCAATTTCCATCTCCCGTGCCGTCCAGTCTGTCATGGCCCCCACATACCAGTCGCGGCCATTCCGTCGCGCCACTGAGACATAATCCGCGATCCGCGCGTCCAGCACTTTGGTCTCATCCCACTCTGTGGGCGCCGCGCTCAGAAATTCCATGGCCTCCGGCTCGCGCATGTAATTGGAAGGGCTGTCGGCCAGCATCTCCAGCGGGCTTTCGTACACCACATACATCGCCAGTTGCTGGCAGCGTGTCCCCATGGCCATTGGCCGCATATGAATGGGCGCGAAAGTATTTTTTGTGGCGTTCAGCATCGCTCCCGGCGTGAAATCCATCGGCCCTAGAAACATGCGCGTAAACGGCAGGGTCACGTTGTGCTCCGGCTCCGAATCCGCACTCCACTTGCTCCATTCCATCCCGCGCACGCCTTCCGCGCTGATCAGGTTGGGCCACGTGCGTGTCATGGACGCCGGCTTCTGCCCCCCATGAAAATCCACCAGCATGTGACGCTTGGCTGTTTCGCTGCTCACCCGGTGATAAAACTCGATGATCTTCTGATCGTCGCGCTGCATGAAGTCCACTTTGATCCCGGAAATCCCCCACTTGGCGTACTGATCCAGCGCCGGCTGCAACTGATCGTCGAGCGTTTTCCAGATTACCCACAAAATAATCCCCACGTTTTTCTTGCGTCCGTAAGCCGTCAGCTCCTCCACATTAATTTCCGGCGTGGGCTCCAGCACATTCCCCAGCTTGTACCAGCCCTCGTCCAGGATGATGTACCGCAATCCGTATTTCGCCGCGAAATCTATGTAGTATTTGTACGTCGCGGTGTTGATCCCCGCCTTGAAATCCACGCCATAGACGTTGTTGGCATTCCACCAGTCCCACGCCACTTTGCCCGGCTTGATCCACGACGTATCCAGCAGTTGCGAGGGCTTTTCCAGCAGCCACACCAGTTGATTGGTCAAAAGGTCGCCGTCTTTTTCCGCCACTCCCATCAATCGCCAGGGAAAGCTCCGCGTCCCGCGTGTCACCGCAATGTAGTCAGCGCTTTCCGTCACGCGAAAATCACGATCCTTCTCCAGCATTTCCTTCAGCGGGTACGGAGGAAAAACCGCCGCGAGCCCGTTCCCGCCGGTGCCCTTAAACCACAGGCCGGGATAATCTTCCAGGTCCGACTCCGCGATCGCAACTTTCACCCCATCGGCGTCCACCACCGCCGGCAAGCTGGCGTGAAACTCCGGAAGGATCTCGTGCAAATGCTGTGGCAGGTATTTCCTCTCGTTATGCGAAAAAAAACTGTCTTCCTGCGGGTAGTACGCCGTGAAGTTGCCGGGGAAATTCAGGTTCATCGCCTCGGCGTAGACCTTCACCTCTTTACCCGGCAACCAGGTCTCGAAGCGGTAAGCAGCTCCTTCGTTATACGCGCGAAAAACCACCGCGTAGTCGCCCTCCATCTCGATGCGCACCTCGTTGTAATTTTCGCGAATCTTCGCAAATTTTTGCCGCACCACCGGCTCCAGCATTTGATCTGCGGTTCGCTGCGCCGACCCCACAACCTTGCCCCCAACTCCGAGTTTCTTGTGCTCAATATCCATCGCAACTGCGCAATCTTCCAGCAGCGCCCGCCCTTTCAGCAGCACATCAAAGTGGATCCCCTTCGCGGTGCGGACTCGTACCTCAATCCGCTTGTCAGGGGACAACAGATCGAAGCTGCTCGATTGCGCCGCGGCTGCTCTGCCCATCGTCACTGCCACCAGGAACAGCAGCCCGGCTTTCACGAATGGCTTCATCTTTGGCACTCCCTGAATGTCGACACCCACTTCTCGAGCAGTATCATCAAACTATTCAAATCCAATTCCCGCCGGCAATCGTATAGCACGGTGGGACGTCCAATTCGAATGTTTATCGAATGGATCCGGCCGGTTGGGGATGTGCTGGCCTGCAGGTCGTAGAGTATTTATAAAATGTGCGAAACAAACCGCTTTCGGGCATCGTCAGGTATTATGGCCGCACCGTCGTCCAGCCCCGTCGGAGCCCAAGTCTTGGGCATTCAAGAATCTGATTGTTTTAATCAAATTTTCAGTGGCAACTGGCGCGGCATGGAGGTAACGTATCCGTGTTCTGGGAATCACTGCCTGGCGCCTCCAGCTCCGCGCTGTTCATGGCAATTAACGATTTCTGCCGAAGCTCGTTCACTCGCTCGGCACAATGATCTTCCGGCAGAACTTCTGCCTGAGGGATGCAGTTAAATTCAAATTGATGGGGGTTCTTCAGGATATGACAAAGTCGAATAAGTTTCTCATCACCGGCGCGGCTGTCGCGGGCTTGCTCGCAGGCACCAGCGCAAGCATCAAGGCGTCCAATCTGTTGCCGGGGCTCAAGTCCGCTGTAACCGCCCAGGACGCAGACAAGCCGGCTGCTGACAAGAAAGTAAAAGAAAAGCACGCTTGTAAAGGCCAAAACTCCTGCAAGGGCAAGGGCGGCTGCAAGTCCAGCGACAATGGCTGCAAGGGCAAGAACTCGTGCAAGGGCAAGGGCGGTTGCGCGACGGACGGCTCCAAGATGCCTGAGTAGTTTTCCGACTCTCTTTCCGCGTGATAGAGGGTCGGCTGTTTTATCCGGCCCTTTATCGGCTTTATTTTTTCCTCGCAGCGTCTCTATCATTAAGTTGTCGGCGCTACTCGTTCGGAGCTTCTATGGGCACCAATCGCTTTAACAACTTTACAGAATATGGCATCGGCATCGGACTGCGCTCCCCGCATTACGAGCACATCCTCTCGCGCAAGCCCGTGGTGGACTGGTTCGAAATCATCTCCGAGAATTTCATGATTGCGGGCGGCCGGCCGCTGCAGATACTCGATCATATACTTGAGCAATACAAAGTTGTGCAGCACGGTGTGTCCATGTATTTCGGCTCCGCGGAAAAGCCCAATCGCGAGCACCTGCGCAGATTGAAAGAACTGGTCAAGCGCACCAAAACCCCATGGCTTTCTGATCATCTCTGCTGGGGTAGCGTGGACGGTCGTTACACCCACGACCTTCTGCCCATGCCGTACACCTTTGAAGCCGCCAAGCTCACCGCGCAAAAAGTGCGCGAAGTCCGCGACTATCTGGAAGTTCCTATCGCCGTTGAGAACGTCAGCAGCTACGCCGAGTATCACGTCTCGGAGATGACCGAGTGGGAATTTCTCAATGAAGTCGTGGAGCGCGCCGACTGCGGCATCCTGCTGGATGTAAACAATATTTACGTCTCGTCGCAGAACCACAGCTTCGATCCTGTGACTTATGTGAACAGCGTTCCCGCAGAGCGGGTCGCGCAGATTCACATCGCCGGCCATTCGAAATATCGAAAATACATCCTCGACACGCACGACCATCCGGTGATTGATCCGGTGTGGAAGCTTTACGAGCGCGCCATCCAGCGCGCCGGGCACACCGCCACTCTGCTCGAATGGGATGACAGCATTCCCAGCTTCAAGGAAGTTCACGACGAAGCTTTGAAGGCCAATCGTTTTCTCGCCGCCACCGCACTGGCCCGCGCCGTATGAAATTGCCCGTATGAAACTTCTTGAACTCCAGCGCACCATGGCGCGCGCGGTCATGCAGCCGCTCACGTTCAGCGAGCGCATGCAGCGCACCGCGCCTGACGGCAAGACCATGCGCGCCTACGCCGCGCGTTTCATCAAGCCCAACGACCGCCTCACTTCCTTCGAACGCCTGGAAATCTACAATAGACAGTACTGGTTTCGCTTGCTCTCCAGCATAGTGGAAGATTTTCCGGGACTGCGCACGGTCCTCGGCGATGCCCGCTTTGAAAATATGTCGCGCGCGTACATCACCGATTGCCCCTCGCGCTCCTTCACTCTTCGCGACCTGGGCTCGCAGCTGGATTCTTGGCTGCATAACCATCCCAAGTGGGCAGGGAAGAAGCAGGCACTGGCGCGCGATATCGTGAAATTGGAGTGGGCTGAAATCGAAGCCTTCGACGGCGGCGGCAAGCCGCCGCTGACTGCTGAAGATCTGGCCACCGGCGCTGGTCCAGATTTGCGACTGCAGCTTCAGCCCTACATCCAGTTGCTGAGCCTGCGTTATCCGGTTGACGACCTACTGCTTGAAATAAAAAAGAATGACGACGACAACGATTTCGCCAGCAACGCCTTTACGGAACGCCGCAAGAAGAAGCGCGTGCAGACTGTTGCAAAGCTAAAGCCCGCCGCCATCGCGTTGGCTGTCCATCGCATAGACAACACGGTTTATTTTCGCCGTCTGGAACCTGAGGAATTCGCGCTCTTAACGGAACTGCAACAGGGAAGGACGCTGCAGAAAGCCGTGGACCGGGCTTTCCGCAAAAGCAAAATTCCGGCCGAAGAATTACCCGGCCTTGTCCAGCACTGGTTCCACAACTGGGCCGCCCTCGGCTGGTTCTGCAAGCCCGAGGAAAAATTAGCCAAGGCCATTTCCAAAAAACGCGCGCCAAAAAGAAAGTCCGCCTAGCCCGACATGAGCGACTTTCTACGTAAGCTGAAAAAGCTGTACAGCACGCTTTTTTATTACCTGTCCTTCGGCCAATCGCCCTTCCTTCTATTTGTCCGCTTGTACTGGGGCTATCAACTCATTCAAAGCGGCTGGGGCAAGCTGCATCACCTGGATAAAGTCACCGAATTTTTCACCAGCCTGAACTTGCCCATGCCCGCGCAAACCGCCGTGGCCATTTCTTGCCTCGAATTTTTTGGCGGCATCTTCCTGGCCATCGGCTTGCTCGCCCGCCTTACCTCACTGGCTCTGACCATCAACTTGATCGTCGCCTACATCACCGCCGACCGCGAGGCCCTGACCTCCATCTTTTCCGATCCCGACAAATTTTATGCCGCCGCGCCGTACACCTTTCTCGTCGCGTCCCTCATCGTATTACTTTTCGGCCCGGGAAAATTTGCTGTGGACACCCTGCTTAACCGCTGGTTTCCCTCCTTGCCCGGAGAAAAGCAGCCTCCTCTGGCCTGGTGATTCGCCTCTTGCCGGAAAAAGCTTTGCGGAGTCCGCATGCTTCGCACCATACGCCTTCGTTTCTGTCTCGCCACCCTAATCCTGTCGTTCGCCGAGATTGGCTGCTCCCCCAGCCCTCGCGCCGCTGAAATGACTTCCACGCTTATCGTCGAGGGCTCGCATATTGACGTCACCATCCAGGACGGAAAGCTCAACCTGCCGCAGTCCGACGTGATCGCCTGGGTGCAGATGGCCGCCGAGTCCGTTGCTGGATACTACGGTCGCTACCCGGTGCCGCATCTCACACTGCGCATCACGCCTTTTGACGGACATGGCGTCCGCCAGGGCATGACCTTCGGCATGCACGGCGCCCTCATCAAGATCGGTCTCGGCAGCGATACCACTAAGGCTGAATTAATGAACGACTGGATGATGACCCACGAAATGATCCACTTGGCTTTCCCGTCCGTCGCCGATGAGCATCACTGGATCGAAGAGGGAATCTCCACCTATGTCGAACCCATCGCCCGCATCCGAGCCAGCCATATGAAGGAAGAGCAAATGTGGGCCGACCTTGTCCGCGACATGCCCAAGGGCCAGCCACAGTCGGGAGACGAGGGCTTGGATCGCACCCATACATGGGGACGCACCTATTGGGGAGGCGCGCTTTTCTGCTTCGACGCTGACGTCGAGATCCGTCGCCAGACGCATAATCAGAGAGGTTTGCAGGACGCCCTCCGCGGCATCCTCGGCGCCGGCGGCAACATCACCAACGACTGGGAGCTATCCCAAGCGCTTAAGGTTGGCGACCACGCCACAGGCACCACAGTCCTCACCGACCTTTACAACAAAATGAAAGACCACCCCGTCACCGTAGACCTCCAGGAGAAATGGCGCCAGCTCGGCGTCGAGCCGGACGGCCTTGGTGTCCGTCTCCGTGACGACGCCCCCGAAGCCTCCATCCGCCGAGCCATCATCGGAACAGTCCCGGTCGCTTCACAAGCGCAACCACAATTGCGTAATCCTGTCTCGGCACGACCTTTCGTTGTTCTTGCCGGACGTAAACACGATTCCTGACATTTGGCCAGCGCCATCAGCCGCAAAATCACATTTGTAAACGACCCGGCATCTGTCCGCGACAATTTTTACAATCCTCATCTATTTCTTCATCTGAAAGTCTCTCGAACCTCATAGTCGCTTCATTCTCGATTGACGAACCCGTTGGTTTCCCGGCGAAAAATATCAGAAATTTATAAACGTTACGATGTTATGGATAATCCATCCGAGTTATGCGATTGCTCCTTGAAATAACTCCGCACGCCTATGCCTAAGATGCAGAAAAGTAAGGACCTACGTTTTCTAAATCTTGGCCAGTTTGTTGCAGTGTCGATCTAAATCACAACTTCGAAGCCGTGGGCCTCAAGACACTCTGGAACCCGGAGCCTCTTTATTTTGAGCTCTCTGAATACAGAGTGTGGCCCTCGGAAGACCCTGGGGTCAGACCGCAACGACGCGACGTCTTGCGGAAATTTTCTGTTACGGAGGGCGAATGCGTTTTTCACGACACTTGCTGATGTGTGTTGCGTTGCTGTTCGGTTTCAACCTCAAGTTGGCGGCCCAGGAAACGACAGCTGGTTTACAGGGAACAGTCCGAGATCCATCTGGCGCGGTAGTGCCAGGAGCGACGGTAGAAGTTTCAGCCGATAGCCTGGTCGGCACAAAAACGGTTGAAACCGATGCCAGCGGTTACTACCGCTTCGCGAATCTGCCGCCTGACAAATACACCATATCCATCACCGCCAAGGGATTTTCCACCGCCAAGCGCGAGGTGACCCTGGAAGTCGGCCGCCTGCCCAACGTGGACTTCAACCTGGAGGTGGGCACTTCCGCCACAATCGTGGAGGTCAACGGTGCCGCTCCTCAAATCGATGTGACCACCAACGTCACCTCCACCAATGTCACCGAGGACGTCATCGATAACATTCCCCATGGGCGCAGCTTCCAATCCGTCATTCAGTTCGCCCCCTCCGCGCGCAACGAGCCCCTGATGGGCAACAGTAGCCTCGGCGGATACCCCGGAAACGGCACTGGCGGCTCTTCTCCCGGTAGCACTGCCAACGGCGGTGACCACGGCTTTTCCGTGGCGGGCGGGTCAGACTCCGAAAACTCCTACCTGGTGGAAGGCCAAGAAACTGCCAACCTGATCGGTGGCTACTCGCGCACCAGCGTTCCGTTCGATTTCATTCAGGAAGTGGAAATCAAAAACTCCGGCATTCAGGCGGAACACGGTGGCGCGCTGGGTGGCGTGGTGAACGTGGTCATGCGTAAGGGCACCAACAACTATCACGGCTCGGTCTTCAGCTATTTCGAGAATGACGCCATGGATGCCCATCCCTCCACCTTCAGTCGTTACGATCCCAACTCCGCTCAACAGGTCGCGGGGCCCGGGACCGGCACGTTTTTGACTGATCCTAATTTCCAGGAATATGTCCCCAAGACAGATAAGACCAGCGACATATTCCCGGGTTTCACGTTTGGTGGTCCCATCTGGAAGGACCGTTTGTTTGGATTTGTGGCTTTCAATCCGGAATTCAATCAACTCGAACGGGGCGTCGATTACTCGGCTTCTCAGGACCCCACTCTTCAGCCGCTTGGACTGGTCAAGTTCAGTCAGAACCTTCAAACCTATTACACCTACGGACGCATCGATGCGGCCGTCACCAAAAAACTGCGGCTGTACGGTTCGTGGCTTTACCAACTGCAAAAACTTAGTGGGGAGTTGCTGCCGTTCCCAGACTCCTCGAATGGCGACGCGAACATCAGTGCCGCGGTTCAACCAGGGAACTTCTCCCACGGTCTCGGTTATACCGCGCCAAACTCCACGACCAACGTCGGCGCCGACTACAACATTAATTCACGGCTTATTCTCACCGGCCGATTCGGCTATTACTTTGAGAATTACCACGACTTCGGCTATCCCGAGGTTGGCACGCTAACAAACTTCACCGCTAACGGTCTCGGCGCCACCGACGCTTCCGGCAATCCTTTGCCACCCGACTACCAGAGGCCCGGCGGCTTCTTTAACATTGCCAACAGCCCGAATTTCACCACCCACAATGCCAGCAAGGCCAGTCAGGTGGACGTAGACCTGGCGTGGTTCAAGAGCGGATGGAAAGGCACGCACAATTTCAAGTTCGGCTATCAGCTCAATCATCTTTCCAACACCATCAGCCAGCATTACAACGTTCCGCGGGTAGATTTCTACGTGGGCAGCGGAAGCAGCTACACGCCGCAAGGCCCGGTTGGTGCGGCGAATTGCGCTCCGTTCATCGCCGCCCATGGCACCTGCCAGGGGGAATTCGGCTATGTCAGCGTGTACGATTTCGGCTCGGCCGGAAACGTCGCCAGCAACAATCACTCCTTCTTCTTCCAGGATTCCTGGTCCATCGCCAAAGGGCTGACTATCAACGCCGGGCTGCGCGTTGAGAAGGAAGGCCTGCCCGCAGAAAATCAGCCCACCGGCGGAATCAGCACACCCATCAACTTCGGCTGGGGCGACAAAATCGCTCCGCGCGTTGGTGTGGCCTGGGATCCTCTGCACAACGGGAAAATGAAGGTTTTTGGTGGCTACGGCCAGTTCTACGATGTGATGAAACTCAACCTGGCCATCAGTTCCTTCGGCGGACAATTCTGGCAGCAGTGCTATTACGCCCTGGATACCCCCAACATCGCCTCCATCGCCCCGGTATTCGGCGCTAACCATCGCTACTGCGTCGGTCCCGACGCGACCAGTCAGGCCAACTTTGGCGGCGCAACGCCCGCCGGATTGACCTTTCTCGAAAATCAGAACTTCCGTACGTTCCCGACGACCTGTTCGACCTGCACCAACACCGAGGAGGGCGTCGCGCCGGGCCTGAAGCCCTACAAACAGCACGAATACACTCTGGGCATTGACTACCAGTTGACCCCCACGCTGGCATTGGAAGCCCGCTATGACCGGCGGCGCCTCGATCACGTCATTGAGGACTCGTCGATTTTTAATCCCAACATAGGGGAGACATTCGTTATCGTCAATCCAGGTCAGGGAATCGACCGTACCTTCTCCGGCTTCTATAACTTCCTGGCTGGCCTGAACCCCTCTGATCCTGGAGCTTCCACGTGTACGCCTAAGACCACGCCTTCCTGCCCGAACATTCTTCCGCCGCAGCGCAACTATGACGGGATTGAGTTCCGGCTGACCAAGGCCAGCACACACCACTGGTCAGGAATGTTCTCCTACACCTACAGCAGGCTCTACGGCAACTATACTGGCCTGACCAGTTCCGACCAGGCTGATGGTGGCGGAGGCCGCAACGCTCCCAACAACGGACGCGCCTTCGACGAGCCGTTTTTCTCCTGGGACTCCGATGGCAAGTCTTCCAGCGGTATTTTGCCCACGGACCGGCCTAATACGTTCAAGGGCTACGCCTACTACGAGCTGGGCTGGATGCGTAACTTCAGCACGCAGTTTGGAATTTTCCAGGTCCTTTATCAGGGCTCACCGTTGACCAGCTATCTCGACGCCGGTTTCGCGTTCCCGACGGGCTTCAACGTTCCAAATGCTGGCGGTGGCTTTCCGGTGAACGTGGCCAACCGGGGCAAGTGGGTGAATGTCGTTCAGGATCCCACTACTGGCGCAATCAGTGTGGGCAGCCCGTTCACCTTCCGCACGCCGTGGTACAACCAGACCGACTTTAACTTCACGCAGAACTACAAAATCACCGAGAGCAAGACGCTGGGCTTCACCGCAACGATTTCCAACTTGCTCAACGAACGCAGCGTGACGCAGCTGAACGGCAACATTACCAGCGGTTTCAACTCCAACTTCATCGCTCCCGGAGGCCACACGTTGTTTGACGGCGTGGACTTCTACACGGCGGTCTTGAACCCCTACGACTTTGTCGGCGCCTTGAACTCTTCGCCGTCAAATACCGTGATCAAAAACGTTCCAGGTCCGGTGACCGTCAACAGTGGGTACGGCCAGCCCAATAGGTATCAGGCAGGCCGGACCATTCGGCTCGGAGTGCGATTCACCTTTTAAACCCTATCCAACATGAGAAAGACGACGGCGCCGATTAGTTCTCGGCGCCGTCTCTAATGAAAGTCGTTCTGAAACGGAACTATGCCCCTCGCGGGCCGGCCGTTCTTGAAGTCCGGTTGTGAATTGGTTACCCCCTTGGCGCCGCTGTTCCGAACCACGCCGTGTCGCGAATCCCCACATTCGTTCTGGCGATATCGCTTTTCCATCGTTCATTTAGCCGCATAAACGCTGGCCGAATCTCGTACCGCTCCCGGGACCCTCTGACCCAATTCCAGCGATCCAGGTTGGTATTGCAACCAGGGAAGCAATTGTCTACTTGGCACACCCCTGTACTATCTTGAAACACTCCTCTTTTAGACGGGTGACACGCCGTAACGCGTAGAAAACACTATAGTCCTATGGCTATAGTACTTACGGTACCTCTAGAACCGCAGTCGCTCCTCGTCCGCAACTCCGCCACCGTCTCGCGGGAAATCGCTGGTGAAACCATAGTCGTCCCCATTTGTGCCGGTGTCGGCGATATGGAAGCGGTCTACACGTTTAACGAGCTCGGCGGCCAACTCTGGCGCCTGTTGGAACAGAGCCGTGCTCCCGAAGACCTGGTCGCCTGGGTCACCGAGAACTTCGATGTAAATCCCGATCAGGCTGCTTCTGACGTGCGCAATTTCCTCGCGGACCTACGCGAAATCGGGTTGGTACAGCCCGTGGGGTTGGAGTTCAAAGAAGGCCGCTGATCTCTTTTGTTTAGGTTCGACCAAGCTGAACAGCAGCACAGGTGCCCAGGTGCAGACGATTAACTACGGAGAGTTTAGCGGCGGGGTCCACGAGCGATTCGCCGGGCAGCGCGCGCCCATGGATGTGTCTATCGAGGTCACGCGCCGCTGCCCACTCGATTGCCAGCATTGCTACAACAACCTGCCTATGGGCGATCAGGCTGCCCGTACCTCCGAAATGACCTTGGCCGAGCACGTGCGCCTGCTCGATGAGCTGGTAGCCGCAGGCACGCTGTGGATTCTTTACTCCGGTGGCGAAATTTTCGCTCGCAAAGATTTCCTCGATATCTACACCGAAGCCAAAAAGCGCGGCTTCTTGATCACGCTATTTACCAACGGCACCATGATCAACGCGCGGATCGCCGATCATCTCGCAAAATACCGCCCCTTTTGCATTGAGATTACGCTCTACGGCGCCACGCGGGAAACTTACGACGCCCTCACACAAGTACCTGGCTCCTACGACCGGTGCATGCGCGGTATTCGGCTGCTTCTGGAACGCAATCTGCCGCTGAAACTGAAGACTGTTCCCACCACCATCAATCAGCACGAAGTTTACGAAATGAAGCACCTCGCCGAATCTCTCGGCTGCGAATTCAAATTCGATCCGCTGGTCAATCCGCGCATTGATTGTTCGCAGAGCCCGCTGGCCGTACGGCTCTCGCCAGAGCAGGTGGTGGCCCTCGAATTTCGCGACGCCACGCGCAAAGAAGAATATCGCCGCCTGGCCAAACACGATTTCGCCGCGCCGGCAAGACAGCCGCAACCGGAAAATCACCGCTACTCCTGCGGTGGCGGAGTTAACGGTTGTGCCGTGGATCCCACCGGGAACATGACCATCTGCGTCATCTCGCATCAGCAGGGTTACAACATTCGCGAGGGCAGCTTTAAACAAGGTTGGGATGGGCGCCTGCACGAAATTCGTACCCAGCCGCGCACTCGCGCCACCATCTGCGATGGCTGCCGCATTCAATCCCTGTGCAGTATGTGCCCGGCGAATGGTGAACTGGAGAACGGCGATCCCGAATCGCCCGTGGACTTTCTGTGCCAGGTTGCGCATCTGCGCGCTTACACGTTGGGCTACGCCGTGCCCGCTCACGATACCAAACATGAAAATTGTCCCAACTGTGAAGGCGGCCACAACCACACCGCGCTGCTCGCGGCCGCGGATCGCGTGGATCAACAGAAAGCCGAAACCAATATTTCGCTGGAAGGCCAGCCTGCTTCTGCCGGCCTGCTGTCGGCATTAAATGTTTTGCAACCTGCCGGTGGGTGCCGCACAGGCGGATGCAATTCGTGTTCGGCCGTGCACGCTTGATAGAAAGTCGGGTCTGAATGGAACGGGAACAACCAACGAAGAACGAGCAGCCGAAGGCTTACCAGCCTCCTAAGGTGATGCGCGTCAGTCTGCGCCCTGAAGAAGCTGTTCTCGGCCATTGCAAAGTCGCCGGTTCCGCTGGCCCGGTTTCCTCTTCCTGCCGCAGCGTAGTCACCTGTCGAAGTATCGGGTCCTAGTGAATTCATGGCTACTCTTCAAATCCCCGTGTCTCCGGAATTCCTTGCTTGCAATCCCCAGCAGTCCGCGGGGAGCTTGCGTATCGCGTACGCCATCGGTGGAATTTCCTTTGGCATGTTTGCTGACCGCGGCGTTCTCCTGACCCTCGATCCGGGGATCCGCGACTTCGCCCTTAACGCCGAGATTGCGAAGAAGTGCGACGTGAACATTCGCGTTTCCGCCGTCGACAAGATTTCCACACCCAGGAACAGGCCGCTCTTTCACTCCGGGGGCTTATGGTCTCTGTTTGAAGAACGCTTCGACCAGCACGACGGGTACCGGTTGAACTTCCAGCGCAGCTTTCCCGGAGAGACACCCTACAAGTCTGTGTGGTTCGACCGCAATTTCGAAACCGGCCACCTTTTGTTGTCTCGCAAATTCTTTAAAGACGGCGCTCCTGTCTATCCGCTCGAATATCCCTTGGACGAAGTATTGATGATCCACCGGCTCGCTTGCGGCCAGGGTTTGGAAGTTCACGCCGTCGGGATTGTGGATGAACTGGGCCGCGGCCATCTTTTCCTGGGCCACTCCGGCACTGGAAAAAGCACCACCGCGCGTCTGTGGCTTGCGCAACCGGGCATTCGCATTCTGAGCGACGACCGCATCGTCCTGCGCCCCCGCGACGGAAAAATCTGGATGTATGGCACGCCCTGGCACGGCGATGCGGGCATTTCGTCACCTCAGTCCGCCGCTGTCACCAACATTTATTTTCTGGAGCAATACAAGCGCAACGAAATCCTGGCGCTGGCTCCCGGTATAGCCGCCGCGGAGCTTTTCGCGCGCAGCTTCGTTCCGCGCCATTGCCCCAAAGGTTTGGAGTTCGCTCTGAGCTTCATCGAGCGCGTCGCTCGCGAAATCCCCTGTAACATTTTTCGTTTTCTGCCGCAACCCAGCGCCGTGGAGGCTATTCGCCATGCGCGCGATTGAAAATTTGACGCAGCGGGATTCACGTAAGTTCGCCGCCATCTGCAGCGATCTTCTCTCGCAGGGTTTTCGCGTGCGTTTTCGAGCTCACGGAAAAAGCATGCAGCCCAACATCCTGGAAGACGACGCGTTACTGGTTGCGCCCGCCTCTCGCGGGTCTTTGCGTCGTGGCGATGTGGTTCTCACGCAAGACAGCCTCGGCCTGAAAGCTCATCGCGTCGCGCGAATAAATTACCCTACCGAAGCGCTTGTCACACGCGGAGATTCGGGACAAGAAAACGATCAGCCTGCTCACATGGCGTTGGGGAAAGTTATCGCCATCGAGCGCCACGGGCGCTCCAGATCCTTTGAAGGTCTTTCCGCGCGCGTTGTCGCGAAATCAAACTCAGCTCTGCATCGCGCCAAGTTGGCCTTTTGGAATCGCACTGCACGCGTCGTCAGTTACCTTTTTCCCGCCGCGCTGATTTTTCTTTTCTGCCTGCTTGTCCCCGCCTCGCCCGCTG
>Ga0193726_1001248_pt1 | contig 20817 bp, 23 predicted proteins | sample H2c1metaG_FD_144928 | JGI IMG/M metagenome (GOLD analysis project Ga0193726, IMG submission 144928) | Soil microbial communities from a riparian zone of the East river system, Colorado, United States - H2c1 | ecosystem: Environmental > Terrestrial > Soil > Riparian zone | place: USA: East River... | reverse complement strand
AAAAAACCGCCACGCCGGGAACCTGTCGACAACCGCGGTGTTCCGTGTGCGAACCACTTTGCCTCACGCGCGGCGGCGCGCTATGGATTGGGCGGGAACATGAGGTTCGTGAATGGAAGATGATCCCCAGCAGCAGGTCGAGAGTTTGCTGCCCTATGAACGCTGGATCGCCAATGCGCTGCGCCACGTCGTGGTCCAGGCGATCGAGCACGTCGCGACGCACGGGCTGCCCGGCGGACATCATTTCTACATCTCGTTCCGCACGACGTATCCCGGAGTCGTGATCCCGGCCCGGCTGCGCGCGCAATATCCCGAGGAAATGACGATCGTTCTGCAGCACCAGTTCTGGGACCTGAAACTCGACCACGAGGCGCGCACGATCAGTGTCGGACTGTCGTTCGGCGGCGTGCCCTCGACGCTGGTCATTCCGCTCGACTCGCGGGTGTCGTTCGCCGATCCGCAAATCCGTTACGCGCTCCGCTTCGATCCGATCGAGCCCGAGGCGAAAGTGACGGCTCTGACGCCGGTCCCGGCCGAGCCCGAACCGCGGCCCGCCGGTGAGGAAGCGCCAGCGCCACAGGTCGTCAGCCTGGATGCGTTCCGCCGCCGCACGCCGCCCAAGACCTGAGGAGATTTTCGCATGAACGCACCGATGGTCCCGCCGTCGGGGGTCCGGCCGTCGGGATTCCTCTACTCGCCGATGTTTCCGCTTGGCCCCGATCGGACGCCGTGGCGGCAACTGGCCATCGACGGCGTGCGCACCGTCACGTGCGACGGGCAGACCGTGTTGCGCATCGCGCCCGACGCGCTGAGCGAACTGGCGGTGCGCGCGTTCCATGATGTGTCGCATTTGTTGCGCCCGGCGCACCTCGCGTCGTTGCGGGCGATCCTGGATGACCCGGAAGCGAGCGGGAACGACCGCTTTGTCGCGCTCGATCTGTTGAAGAACGCCAATATCGCGGCGGGCGGCGTGCTGCCGATGTGTCAGGACACCGGCACGGCGATCGTGTTCGGCAAGAAGGGTCAACGGGTTTGGGTCGATGGCGACGAGGAGGAAGCGCTCGCCTGGGGGGTGCATCGGACGTACACCGAAACCAATCTGCGGTATTCGCAGATGGCGCCGCTGACCATGTTCGACGAGGTGAATACCGGCAACAATCTGCCGGTGCAGTTCGACATCATGGCAGCACCCGGCGAGCACCACGCGAACGAGTTTCATTTGATGTTCGTGGCCAAGGGCGGCGGCTCGGCGAACAAGAGTTTTCTGTTTCAGGAAACCCGCGCGATCCTGTCGCCCGAGCGGTTGTTGAAGTTTCTCGAGACGAAGATGAAGACGCTCGGCACGTCGGCCTGTCCGCCGTACCATCTGGCGATCGTGATCGGCGGCACCAGCGCCGAGGCGACGTTGAAAACCGTGAAACTGGCATCGACGAAGTGGCTGGACACGCTGCCGACGGCGGGCAGCAAGGCGGGACATGCGTTCCGCGATCTGGAGATGGAACAGAAAGTTCTGGAACTGTCCCGGAATATCGGCATCGGCGCGCAGTTCGGGGGCAAGTATTTCTGCCATGACGTGCGGGTGATCCGGCTGCCTCGGCATGGCGCGTCGTTGCCGGTCGGGATTGGCGTATCGTGCAGCGCGGACCGCCAGATCATGGCGAAGATCACGCCCGATGGGGTGTTCCTCGAGCAACTGGAAACCGATCCGGCGAAGTACTTGCCCGAAACGACCGAGCAGCATCTGCCGGATGACAGCGTGGCGGTGGACCTCAATCGTCCGATGGCGGAGATCCGCGCGCAGTTGTCGCGATATCCGGTCAAGACGCGGCTGGCGCTGAACGGCACCATGGTGGTGGCGCGCGACATCGCGCACGCGAAATTGAAGGAGCGGTTGGACAGCGGTCTGGGCTTGCCGGATTACCTGAAGACCCACCCGGTTTATTACGCGGGTCCGGCGAAAACGCCCGAGGGTTACGCCACCGGCAGCTTCGGCCCGACGACGGCTGGGCGGATGGACAGCTACGTCGCCGAGTTCCAGGCGGCGGGCGGGTCACTGGTGATGCTGGCGAAGGGCAACCGATCGAAAGCGGTCAAGGACGCCTGCGAAACGTTTGGCGGGTTTTATTTGGGCTCGGTCGGCGGGCCGGCGGCGCGGTTGGCGCTGGACTGCATCCGCAAGGTGGAGGTGCTGGAGTATCCCGAACTCGGCATGGAGGCGGTGTGGCGGATCGAGGTGGAGAATTTCCCGGCGTTCATCGTGATGGACGACAAGGGGAACGATTTTTATGAGGGGTTCGGGTAGGGTATCACGATTTTGATACTTGTTTTTGTGTCCACATTCGTGTACCGATGGCAATGCGCGTCGAGTGGGATGAACCAAAAAGACAAAGCAACCGTGAAGATCACGGCGTGGACTTCAAGGATGCCGCCCTGATTTTTGCGGGCATCTTTCTCGAAGCCGAGGATACGCGCCGTGACTACGGCGAGACCCGCGTCCGCGCCCTGGGCCATGTCGGCGACGATTATTTCATGATCGTCTTCACATGGCGCGGCGAGGCCCGCCGGATCATCAGCGCCTGGAGAGTGGACGATGAAGGCAAACGACGATACGAAGCGATACCCAACCGAAACCCTCCGGGCTGAGCGAGCGAACGACAAAACCCGCGCCCGCGCTGACGCGCCTGTGCATCCCGTGGACGAGGATTTCTGGCGCAACGCCCGGGTGGTGATGCCGCCGCCCAACAAGGCGTCGGTTCATCTGCGCCTCGATGCCGACGTGCTGGACTGGTTTCGGGAACAAGGACGCGGACACCTCAGCCGAATGAACGCGGTTCTGCGTTCCTTCATGGAAGCGCATCGAAGATAAACCGGGAATGGACCGCGACCTTGCGGCGTCGCCGCCCGCTCTCGTCCATGGCGCGCGGTTTTGAACAGTTCACGTGATGGGGCCGTATTCCGACAAGGAAACGGCGCCATGAAGTGACATCCGAACACGCCGGGCCGGACCGCCATGCGCGCGGACATCGGGACGGACCCAGGATTTTTACGTGGTTTTGGAATAACTTCCGGGCCGAACTTCCCATGCGGTCTTGATTGGGCCGGTCCGATGCGCCTATATTTCCTTCCCGCGGTGCCGGATCGGCCGCGCGCGGCAGACCATTGACGTTAAAACTAAGATCGGACCGGACCCATCGGCGGTCCGAAAGTGCCTGACACCAGAGATAGTATCCTCGCCCACCATTTATCCACATCATTTTGTGATCGCGGGAGTGAATCCCATTGACCCGCCCTGACCGGACGTCTACCGATTCGGAGTGACGATGACCGAGACTCGCCCTTTCATTCGTTTGCGCGGCCGCTCCATCATGGCGTTGGTGCTGACGCCGGAGTCGCCGTTGCCCGGCTGGCTGGCCTCGCTCGACAATCAGATCGAGCGGGCGCCGAACTTCTTCGACGGCCGGCCGGTGATCGTCGATCTCGGGACGCTGCCGTCGGAAACGGCTGACGTGGCGGGTTTGATGCAGGCGATCGCCAGCCGGGGCATCCACATCATCGGCACCGAGGGAGCGCACGCCTCATGGCGGGGCCTGGAGCCCTGGGGACGGCCGCTGCCGGGTGCCGGCAAGCCGGGCAAGCCGCTGGAAATCGCCGTATCGGCCGCAGGCGCGACTCCGGCGCCACCAGCCGCCGCGCCCGAGCCCGCACCGCCGGAGCCCTCGCCGCCCCCGCAAATCCAGGCGCCGGCCGAACCGGCCTCGCTGCTGATCGATCATTCGGTGCGGTCGGGCCAATCGATCGCGTTCGAACAGGGCGATATCACCATCCTCGGATCGGTCGCGTCGGGCGCCGAAGTCGTGGCCGGCGGCTCGATCCACATCTACGGCGCCCTGCGCGGGCGGGCGATCGCCGGGCTGTCCGGGCGGGCCGGCGCGCGGATCTTTTGCCGCAAGCTGCATGCCGAACTGGTGGCGATCGACGGGGTCTATCAGACCGCCGAGGACATGCCGCCCGAGCGAATCGGCGCACCGTCCTGCGCGTGGCTGCAGGGCGATCTGATGCGAATCACCTCGATCGAATAGACCGGGGTCTGACTGAAGCGGAAAGGGAGCGAATATGGCCAAAGTCCTGGTCGTGACGTCCGGCAAAGGCGGGGTCGGCAAGACCACCTCGACCGCCGCTCTGGGTGCGGCGCTGGCCCAGGTGGGAGAAAATGTCGTGGTCGTCGACTTCGATGTCGGGCTGCGCAATCTGGATTTGGTCATGGGCGCGGAACGCCGGGTGGTGTTCGACATGATCAACGTGATCCAAGGCGATGCCAGGCTGTCGCAGGCGCTTATCCGCGACAAGCGTGTCGATAACCTGTCGCTGCTGCCAGCCTCGCAGACCCGCGACAAGGACGCCCTGACCGATGAGGGGGTCGCGAAAATCATCGAACAGCTGCGTGAGAAATTCGACTGGGTCATTTGCGACAGCCCGGCGGGGATCGAAAAGGGTGCGATGATGGCGATGCGGTACGCCGATATCGCGATCGTCGTCACCAACCCCGAAGTGTCCTCGGTGCGTGATTCCGACCGCATCATCGGCATGCTCGACTCGAAGACGCTGAAGGCCGAACGCGACGAGCGGATGGAGAAGCATCTGTTGCTTACCCGTTACGACGCCGGGCGGGCGGCGCGCGGCGAGATGTTGAAAACCGAAGATGTGCTCGAGATCCTGTCGATCCCGCTGTTGGGCATCGTGCCGGAGAGCGTGGATGTGCTGAACGCCTCCAACCTGGGCTCGCCGGTCACGCTGAACAATCCGACGAGTGCCGCCGCGAAGGCGTATTTCGACGCCGCCCGGCGGCTGCGCGGGGAACAGTTCGATGTCGTCGTGCCGATGGAGAAGAAAGGCCTCATGGGTCGATTGTTCGGCAGGAGGGTGGCATGAATTTGGGCGGCATGAGCCTTCTGACCCTGTTTCGCCGTCAGCGCACGGCACCGGTCGCGCGCGAGCGGCTGCAGGTGCTGCTCGCGCATGAACGGATGGCGGCGGGTCATTCCGAGTTGCTGAATGTGCTGCGCGAGGAAATCCTCGCGGTGATCGCGAAGCACATCACGGTCGATCGCGACAAGGTGAACATCAAGCTCGATCGCGGCTCGGATGTATCGACGCTGGAGATCGACGTGGAGATGCCGACGGTGCTGCCGTTGGTGAAGTCTCCGGCCTCGGCCGCCGCATAACGCCGGCGATGCGACGATGGCGGCGTGAGGCGAGCGCGCCTGGTGTCGGGTGTCGGGTGTCGGGTATCCCCTGCCATCGCGAACGAAGCGAAGAAATCTCTATCAGTAGGGACCCGGAGATTGCTTCGCTTCGCTCGCGATGACAGGAATGCGCGGCAACCACCGTTGAGGAAAACCCGCATGGACCCGAGCTTCCTTCCGGCGGTGACGCTCGCCGAGATGACCCGACGCCGCGAAATCGGCTGTGTGGAACTGCTGGATCACTATATCGACCGCATCGCCCGGCTGGACGGTCCGATCAACGCCGTCGTGGTGCACGACTTCGACCGCGCCCGCGATCGCGCCCGCGCGCTGGATCAGGCAACCGACCGCGCCGCGCCGCTGTTCGGCGTGCCGATGACGGTCAAGGAAAGCTTCAACGTCGCCGGATTACCGTCCACGCTGGGCCATCTCACGGCGAAGGACCACCGTGCGAAGGAATCCTCGATCGCCGTCCGGCGGCTGGAGGCGGCGGGCGTCGTGGTGTTCGGCAAAACCAACGTGCCGGTCGATCTGGCCGACTGGCAGAGCTACAACCCGGTGTACGGCACGACCTGCAATCCGTGGCACCGCGATCACACGCCGGGTGGATCGTCGGGCGGTTCCGCGGCGGCGCTGGCGGCCGGGCTGACCGGGTTGGAGATCGGCAGCGACATCGGCGGATCGATCCGCGTGCCGGCGCATTACTGCGGCGTATTCGGCCATAAACCGACCTGGACGCTATGTTCCAATTACACTGACTACGAAACGAGTCTGGCGGCGCCGATCGACATCGCCGTGATTGGCCCGCTGGCACGCTCGGCGGATGATCTGATCGAGGCGATGCACCTGCTCGCCGGGCCCGATCCGGACGAGACCGGATTGACCTACAACCTGCCGCCGCCGCGCGTGACCAGCCTCAAGGCGCTGCGCATCGCGGTGTGGTCGCACGAAACCGGGCAGCAAACCGATACCGAAACGGTCGCCGCGATTGAGGCAATGGCGGCGGAACTCGAACGCCAGGGTGCGACGGTGAGCCGTACCGCTCGTCCCGCGTTCGATCCCACCGCGGCGTTTCATCTCTATCTTCAGGCGCTCGACGCCGGTTGGAGCGCGCGGGCGACCGAGGCAATTCTACAAGCGAAACGCAAGCGATTGGCGACGCTGGACCCGGGCGATCGGAGCGCCGACGCCGTCATGGCCCGAACGACAGACATGACGCACCGCGATTGGCTGACCATGAATGAGCAGCGCATGAAGTTCCGCCGTATCTGGAGCGCGTTCTTCCGCGATTGGGACGTATTGCTAAGCCCGGTGATCACCACCGCCGCGTTGCCGCATATGCAGGAGGGCGCGACGATCATGAGCGCGGGACGCGAGATCGGCGCACGCCATATCCAAACCGGACCGGTGTGGGAACGCGAGGTCACGGTCAACGGCGGCACGATCGCTTACAACGACATGCTGTTCTGGCCTGGACTGACCGCCGGCTTCCATCTGCCCGCGACGGTCGCGCCCATCGGCTTCACCAAGGCGGGCCTGCCCATCGGCGTGCAAATCTCCGGGCCGATTCATGGCGACCGGACGACGCTCATGGCGGCCTCGCTGTTCGAGCGCGCGGGTTACGCGTTCCGGCCGCCTCCGACCGCCGGCCTTGAGTAAAACCGAAACGCTTGCGATAACGTCCGTCCGGGATAAATTCACAGGGAGTTTCGAACCAATGCGCCTCACCCGCCGCGCCGCGCTGTCGGCCGCGACCGCGACCGCCGTATTTCCCACTTTCCGCGCCCATGCGCAGGCGAGGCCGATCGTGAAGATCGGTGTGATCAACGATCAATCCGGACCTTATAAGGATCTGAACGGCCCCACCTCGGTCATTTGCACGAAACAGGCGGTCCAGGAATTCGCCGCGGCGGGTTTCGATGTGGAGGTGCTGTCGGCGGACCATCAGAACAAGCCGGACGTCGCCGTCTCGATCGCGCGGCAATGGTTCGATCAGCAGGGTTGCGACGTCGTGATGGACTGCGCGGCGTCATCGGCCGCGCTGGCGCTGGCGTCGCTGGTCAAGGAAAAGAACAAGGTGATGATCGCCACCAGCACGGCGACCTCGGACATTTCCGGCAAGGCCTGCACGCCGAACTCGATCCATTGGGTTTACGATACGTATATGGAAGCGAAATCCACCGGTGGCGCGATGGTGAAGGCCGGCGGCGACAGTTGGTACTTCGTGTATCCCAACTACGCGTTCGGCGAGGCGTTGCAGCGCGACACCGCTCGTTTCGTCACCGGTGCGGGCGGCAAGGTGCTCGGAGCGGAGTCCTATCCGTTCCCGGAAACCACCGATTATTCGAGTTCCATTGTTAAAGCCCAGGCGTCGGGCGCGAAGGTACTGGGATTTTGCGGGGCGGGCGCGGATCTCATCAACATGGTCAAGCAAGCGTCCGAGTTCGGCGCCAACAAAACCATGAGCGTCGCCGCCATGGTGGCGTACACGCAGGACGTGAAATCGATCGGGCTGGAACTGGCGCAGGGGTTGAAACTGTCCGAGTCCTACTACTGGGATTTGAACGACCGGACGCGCGCGTTTCAAAACCGCATCAAGGACAAGGTGACGCTGTGGCCGAACATGGCGCAGGCCGGCAATTACTCCTGCACGTTGCATTATCTGAAAGCGGTGAAAGACATGGGCGCGGCGGCGGCGAAGGCCGATGGCGCGGCGACGGTGGCCCGCATGAAGGCGATGCCGACCGACGACGATTGTTTCGGTCCGGGACGGATCCGCGAAGACGGCCGGAAATTGCATCCGGCGTACTTGTTCGAGGTGAAGAAGCCGTCCGAGAGCAAACAGCCCTGGGATCTTTACAAACTGATCGGCACCACCCCTGCTGAGGAGGCGTTCCGTCCGCTGTCCGAAGGCGCCTGCCCGCTGGTGAAAGCGTAAGGGAGACCGATCATGAGCCGGCTCTTTGGATCGATGCGTCAGGTTGGCATCGTGGTGCGCGATATCGAAAGCGCGATGCGGCACTGGGTCGAGGTCTGCGGGGTCGGGCCCTGGTTTTATACCGACAGACTCGTGGTGACCGCGTTCACCTATAACGGCACGCGCCACGACGATCTGCACGCGTCCATCGCGCTGGCCAATTCCGGGGACGTGCAGCTCGAATTGATCCAGCAACGATGCGAAACGCCGAGTATGTACCGGGAGTTCCTCGCCGCGGGCCGCGAGGGCATGCAGCATTGGTCGAGTTGGCCCAGCGACTACGACGCGATTTACCGGCGCGCGTTGGCGAACGGTTACACTGTCGGTCAGGAAGGCGACAGCCCACGCGGCCGGTTCGTTTACTTTCGCCAGGAGGGCCACCCCGGCACGGTGATCGAGATGGCGGACGCCACGCCGGCGCGGATGCGGATCTTCGACGCGGTCCGCGCCGCCGCGATGAACTGGGACGGCGCGGAGCCGATCCGGCGGCAGTGGCCGACTTAGTCTGGTGGTGGAATGAATGCCCACACCGTCATGCTCGGGCCTGACCCGAGCATCGGTGGACGCGCGAACCGGGCCAACTCAAGGCGGTTCGCGTGCGGAAACTGGTGCTCGGGTCAGGCCCGAGCATGACGTGTTGGCCACGGCGAACGGCCCTACTGCGCCAGGAACCCGCCATCGATCACAAGTTCGGTTCCTGTAATGAACGACGCCTCGTCGGATGCCAGGAACAGCACGCCGTTCGCGACATCGATCGGCTCACCCAACCGGCGCAATGGGGTCGCCTCGATCTTGGACGCCCGCATGGCCTGGTTGGTCGCGTTCAGCATCGGCGGCAAATATCCCGGATGCACCGAGTTGACCCGTACTCCGTGCGGCCCATAACGGCACGCCGCCGCCTTGGTATACAGCCGCACCGCGCCTTTCGACGCGGAATATCCCGGGTGGCCCTCGGCATTCGCCACGAACCCCATGATTGAGGATATGTTGACGATCGAGCCCCTGCCCGCCTTCATCATTTCCAACGCCGCCAATTTCGTGCCCAGAAATACGCCGGTCGCATTGATGTCCAGCAGTTTCTTCCAGCCGGCCAGGTCGTCGTGATCGCCGACCGCGCTGCCGCTGATCCCGGCGTTGTTCACCAGAATATCCAGCCGCCCGAACGCGCGCAGGGTTTCGGCGATGACATTGTTCCAGTCGGTTTCCGATGTCACATCGCAGCGAACAAACCGGGCCCGGCCCTGACCGGCGGCGATGTCGGCGGCCACCGCCTCGCCTTCGCTGATCACGTCGGCGATCACGACGGCGGCACCCTCGCGCGCGAACAAACGAGCCTCGCACTCTCCCATGCCGTGCGCGCCACCGCTGATGATGGCGACTTTGTCTTGCAAACGCATTGATTCCTCCCGTGTTGGCGATCGGCGGCGATCTTCGTCCCACGCCGCGGCCGGCGGTCTTCGTCCCACGCCGCGGCCGGCGATCTTCGTCCCGCGCCGCGGCCTTCGCAACGTCAACCGCGCGGCGCGGCGGCGCGACGAAGCCGATCGTTGATCGCGCGGCCGAGCCCGGACTCCGGCACCGGCATGACGGCGATGCCACGCGAACCGCGGCGTTGACCTTCGCGGTCCAACCATCGCATGCCGTCGAACAGCCGCGCCGCCGCCTCCACCACATCGGCGGTTTCGCTCAATTGAAAGACCACGTCAGCGCCTTCGCACGGTGGCCCGAACGCCAGCAACGTCTCATCGCTGGCGACCGACAACGCGTCCAACCGGATCGGCAACGACGGCGCGTAATGCGACGCCAATTGACCCGGCGATCGCAACGTTCCGGGATCGGATGCGCGCTGTTCGACCGGCCCGATGACCGCCTCGATCGCTTCCACGGTCACGCCGCCTGGGCGCGACAAAATCGGCCGCGCGCCGGACAGATCGAGCACCGTCGACTCAACCCCAACCGCGGACGGTCCGCTATCGAGCACCGCCGCGATCCGGCCGCGCAATCCATCGAACACATGCGCCGCGTTGGTCGGACTGACCCGGCCCGAACGGTTGGCCGACGGCGCCGCCACCGGCCGGTCCACCGCGGCCAATAACGCCAGCGCGTCCCGATGCGCCGGCACTCGTACCGCCAGCGTATCCAACCCGGCACCGGTCAGCAGTGCCACACAGCATCCCGCCGCCCTCGGCAACACCATGGTCAATGGCCCAGGCCAGAAGACCGCGGCGAGCGCATGGGCGAGGTGGTTCGGCGCGACGTCCTGAAATGCCGCGTCGGGCTCGGGGTAATGACAAATCAACGGATTAAATCTGGGGCGATCCTTCGCCGCGAAGATCGCCGCCACCGCGTCCGCGTTGGTGGCATCGCCGCCAAGCCCGTAAACCGTTTCGGTCCCGAACGCGACGAGCGCGCCGTTCCGCAACAATTCAGACGCGCGCGCGATACCGGCCGGAGTAGCTGACAGCAACTCGGTCATCCCCGAGCAATAGCGGTCGATCCGGAGATCGCAAAGTCCCCAATGGCCAAACACCCAATGGCAAAGCACCGGGCCTCGGTCTAAGGTCCCCGCCGCAACCACCCGGAGGGATCCATCATCATGCTCGACATCGCCTTCGTCAGGCCGTCCTTGCCAAAATCCGGTGCGCTCGTGCTGCTCGCGCATGAAGGAGAAAAGCCCTCGGGGCTGTGGCAACACGCCGATGAGGCAACCGGAGGGGTTGTCGGGCGCGCGCTCGAGGTGGCGGAGTTCAAGGGCGGCAAAGGCAAAAGTGTCACGATCCTCGCCCCCGGCGCGGGTCTGAGCCGCGTCATCGTGATCGGTCTGGGCAAGCCCGCCGAGATCACCGACCGCGGCCTGAACGAAGCCGGCGGGGCCGCCGCCGCGGCGCTGTCGCGCGATGTCACGGGCGCGGTCGCCACCGGCATGCTGTCGCCCGAGCAAGCCGCCGAGGTCGCGCTGGGTTCCGTATTGAAATCGTATCGATTCGACCGGTATCGCACCAAGGAAAAGGCCGAGGACAAGCCTAAGCTGACGAAACTCTCAGTCCACACCGGCGATGCGGCCAAGGCCCGCGCGGCCTGGGATCGCGGCAAGGCGGTGGCCGAAGGCGTGTTCCTCACCCGCGACCTGGTCAGCGAGCCACCCAACGTCCTCAACCCGGCCGAGATGGCCGAGCGCTGCAAAAAGCTGACGTCGATTGGCCTGAAGGTCGAGGTGCTCGGCCCGAAGGAAATGCAGAAGCTTGGTTTCGGCGCGCTTCTGGGCGTGGCGCAAGGCAGCGCGAACGAGCCGCGCATGGTCGTGATGCAATGGAATGGCGCCAACGGCGGCAAGGGCAAATCGAAAGACAAGCCGGTCGCCTTCGTCGGCAAGGGCGTCACGTTCGACACCGGCGGCATCAGCATCAAATCCGCCGGCGGCATGGAGGACATGAAGTGGGACATGGCCGGCGCGGGCACCGTCATCGGCCTGATGGCGGCGCTGGCGGGCCGGCGCGCCAAGGTCGATGCCGTCGGCCTGGTCGGCCTCGTTGAGAACATGCCGTCCGGCACCGCGCAACGCCCAGGGGATGTGGTGAAAAGTTACTCCGGCCAGACGATCGAAGTGATCAATACGGACGCCGAAGGACGCCTCGTGCTGGCGGATGTACTTTGGTACGCGCAGGAAAAGTTCGACCCCAAATTCATGGTCGACCTCGCGACGCTGACGGGTGCGATCATTATTGGGCTGGGACATGAGCATGCTGGGCTGTTCAGTAACGACGATGGACTTTGCCAGAAACTAACCGCCGCCGGTCTCGCCAGCGGCGAAAAGGTCTGGCGCATGCCGCTCGACGATGAATACGACAAGCAGATCCGGTCCGAGATCGCCGACATGAAGAATATCGGCGGGCGGCCCGCCGGCTCGATCACCGCCGCGCAGTTCATCCAGCGCTTCGTGAACAAGAAGCCATGGGCGCATCTGGACATCGCCGGCATGGCCTGGAGTAGCAAAGATGGGCCGTGCACGCCGAAGGGCGCGACGGCGTTTGGCGTGCGGCTGCTGGATCGGCTGGTGGCGGATCATTACGAAGGATAACGCCGCGCGGTGGCCGAGATCGGCTTTTATCATTTAACCCGGACCGGGCTGGCGGACGCTCTGGCGCGGTTGCTGGACCGCACGTCGCGGGCCGGTCAACGGGCCCTGGTGCTATGCCCCGACGCGGCGCGTTTGAAGGCGCTGGACACCGCGTTATGGGCCTGCGCCGAGCCGGTCTGGCTACCGCATGGCACGGCCGCGGACGGCGATCCCGATTTGCAACCGGTGTGGCTCAGCACCGAAGCCGAGCCCGCGAACGGTGCGCGGTACTTGTTCCTGGTTGACGGAGCGGACACCGATCGAAGTGGCGGGTTCGATCGGGTATTCGATTTGTTCGATGGCAACGACCCCGCGAAGGTCGCCGCCGCGCGAGGCCGTTGGCGCGCGGCGAAGGACGCCGGTCATACTTTGACGTATTGGAAGCAGGGTGCGCGTGGCTGGGAGAAAGGCGGTTGACGCCCTGCTCCGCCGTCACCGCGGGCGCGGAAATTACCGCCGTTTCGCCGCCGTCTTCGCCGGAAGCAACCACCACTTGACCGGTTCCTGCTCGACTTCCGGTTCGGCATGCACGTTGGGAGGCCTGCCGCGGCGCGCCGGGATCCGCTCGACCGGATCACTCGGACGATGCGCCGGAGCGATCTCGTAAGGGGCAGCCGGCTCGGCTTCTTCGCTTGATTCCCGTAACAACCGCTCCGCCAATTTACGGGCACGGCGTTCTTCGGTCAGGTCCGCCCGCACCGCGCGCAGGTCTTCCTCGATATCCTGCGCGCGTGCCTCGGCCTCGAGCAGGCGCTCGGCGGCGGCGGCGAGTTCTTCTCGCAGTGTAACGATTTCATCATGGTGGCGCTTGCTCGCCGCCACCGCCTCATCCTTCGCGAGATCGTTGTGGCCGATCTTCGTCTGCAATGCCTGCACCGCCGCCTGGGCCTCATGCAACGCCCGTTCGGCGCGCTCGCGTCCAGCGGTTTCGGCTGTCAACGCGGCTTCAACGCGCTGCAGGCGGCTGGAGGTTGGGCCAGCCTGGCCGCCGCCCGGATGCGCGGCATCCGGGCCATCGCGCCGCACAACCGTGACGGGAACTTCGCCATCCTGCACGAAACGCCGCCGGTGCACGCCTTGCATGAACCCGCCGCCGGGACGCTGCGGCTGCTCGGATCGCTCGCCGTCCGGCCGCGGTCTCGGCATATCGCCATACAGGCCGAGTGCTTTGCGCATCTGCTGTTCGGCGTCATCCATTGGCGGCGCCGTCGCGGAGGATTGTGATTGCTCACGCGGCAGGCTCATGCGCTGGCCCTGATCCGCCGGCGGTTTCAACTGTTCGTTCAAGTCGATCACCCGGTTAGATTTCTGAGTTGTACGTTATTGAACGACATGCATTGTCCTGATTCGCAAGCACCCCGAGCCAACACGGAACCCGGTCTCACGCGGAACTGTCTTACCAGTACGTCACACATTATTGTCGTCGCTGTTACCTGTCAGGCGTCGATCCGTACGCAAACTTATGAATGGCTGGCGGTTGGCTGGTGAACCGTATCGCTCGCCTGCCGGATCGGTATCCGCGAAGCATAGCATTCGACCCCTAACCGATCTCATTGCCGAATGCAAGCCCCGTGTCGCGGTAAAATATCGCCGGCCGGAATGTCCCGCTTAAACCACGCCGTGGATCGAAGGTTAAATATTCAGCAAATCACCGAACAATTCCAATTATTCAACGCCGGTGTCACGATGCCGCCTCCAATGCTTCCGCCGCCGCGAGCCAAACCGCTTCCGCCGTTTCGGCTTCGCGCCTGATCGAGGCCAGGCGAGAGTTGGCGACCGCGATATCGTTCACCCGGCCGGCCGCGTATGACGCGGGGTCGGCTAATCTTGCCTCGATCGCCGCGCGCTCGGCGGTCAATTTCGCCAATAACGACTCGGCCTCCTTGGCCTGCCTGCGCAACGGCGCCAACGCCGCGCGAACCACCGCTCGCTCACGACGGTCATCCTTGCGGCCCGCCATCTCGGCCTTGCCGATCGGCCGTGCGCGCTCCGCGAGCAGCGCGCGATAGTCGTCGAGATCGCCATCGAACGGACGCACCGTCGCGTCGGCCACCAACCATAAGCGATCGGCCACCAGTTCCACCAAATGCGGATCGTGGGTAATCAGCAGCACCGCGCCTTCGAAATCGGCCAGCGCCTTCACCAGGGCCTCGCGCGCATCGATGTCCAGATGATTCGTCGGCTCATCCAGGACCAGGAGCTGGGGCGCATCCCTGGTCGCCAGCGCCAACAGCAACCGGGCCTTTTCGCCACCCGATAAATTCGCCACCGGCGTTTCCGCGCGGGCCGCGTCGAGACCGAATCGCGCGAGTTGCGAACGCACCACGGTTGCGGTCGCACGCGGCATGACCCGTGACATGTGATCGACCGGATTTTCGTCGAGCACCAATTCGTCGGTCTGATGCTGCGCGAAATAGCCGACCCGCAGCTTCGGCCCGCGGCGGACCTCGCCCCGTTGCGGATCGAGCCGTCCGGCCAGAAGTTTCGCCAGCGTGGATATCAATTGTCAATGAAAGATCACGTAATACTGACATACTATCGTAACCGACATCGACATGCTCGAGCGCCAGTATCGGTGGCGCGATCCGCGCCGGCTGTGGAAACACGAAACGGGCCGGCGCGTCCTCGATGATGGATTCGATTTGCGGCAACCGCGCCAGCGCCTTGATCCGCGCCTGCGCCTGACGGGCCTTGCTGGCCTTGTAACGGAAGCGGTCGATGAAACTTTGGATATGCGCGCGCTCGGCCGCGATCCGTTCCACCGCGCGCGATTGCTGCAGCGCCTTTTCGGTACGGATGCGCACGAATTCCTCGAAGCCGCCGGGGGTCAGCGACAGCTTGCCGCGGTCGAGGAAGGCGATCGCCTCGACCGCCCGGTCGAGCAGGCCGCGATCGTGCGATACCACCAGCGCCGCGCCGGGAAAGCGGGCGAGCCAGCCCTCCAGCCATAACGTGGCCTCGAGGTCGAGGTGGTTGGTCGGTTCGTCCAGCAACAGCAGGGCGGGGTTGGCGAACAACGCGGTCGCCAGCGCCACGCGCATCCGCCAGCCGCCGGAAAACGAAGCCACCGGGCGGGCCTGCGCCGCGGCGTCGAAACCGAGGCCGGCCAGGATCGTGGCGGCGCGCGCGGGTGCCGAATCGGCGCCGATCACGCGCAGCCGCTCGTGGATTTCGGCGAGCCGGAGCGGGTCGGCGCATTCCACCTCGGCCAACAGCGCGAGACGCTCGGGATCGCCCTCCAGCACGGTGTCGAGCAGGCTGGCGGGACCTTCCGGCGCCTCCTGCCGCACGGTGGCGACACTGGTGTTCCTGGCGAAGCGCAGCTCGCCGCCGTCGAGCGCGATCTCACCCATGATGGCGCGCAGCAGGGTGGATTTGCCGGCGCCGTTGCGGCCGACGAGACCGATGCGCCGGCCGGGGTCGATCGTGAGATCGGCCCCGTCCAGCAGAGCGCGGCCGCCGAGGCGGATGGTGGCGGCGGAAATGACCAGCAGCGACATGGCAGACGTTTAACGTGCGGTGAGCGGACGGAACAGTGGCTCAGCCTAATCAGAGCGAAACCGACCGGGACCGGTATTGCCGGATGGTAAGCGGGACGCCGCGACCAAAAAGAGACCAGAAAGAGCGACGACGGGTCACCCAGGCGGCATATTCCAGCGCCGACTCCGCTTCGGCGATTCTCAGGTCGAAGATGACCTTTTCGTCCCCGCTTACTATCGATCGATCCTCGAGTTGGGACGCGCGCGAGACCAACCTTTCAAGCGCGGCCGTCAACGGCCGAAGCTCGAATTGCGAGCGATAAATATCCGCCCGGGATCGCCTCACCCAGTAAGTACAAGGCGGCCACCAGGATAACGAGGAGAGCTATTTCCAGGATGATCCGGGAACCATCATCGTGCCAATCAACCCGGAAATCGTCCTTGTTCAATTTGACAACGAACAGGAAAAACAGAGTCGCCCCAATCGCGGTCGCCTGACATCCAAGCATGAGATTGCGCGACCAATTCGTCCTGCGGGTATGGTATGCGTCACATGCATTGCGCAGCTTTTCAGAAAACTCCTTTACCAGACCAAGGAATTCCCGGTGTTCTAAAACCTTGGGGTCCGGCGCGTCATTCATGTTGATATCCCCGCCAGCTGTCCCAGTCCCACACTGAAACGGCCGAAATTTGCCAGCCTGATTTGCTGGTCGTATCCCGCAACCGTCGGCGCGAGGACCTCGTGGCTTCCGTCGCGCAGATTCTGCCACGTCAGAGACGCCGAGGCGATCTCATGCGGGAAGCGTCACACTGAAATCTCGTTCTGAATTCGACGGATAAGCTCATCATATCGGCCGGTCTCGTAGTGTTGCCTGACCTCAGACCGCTTATCCCACCAAAGGTCCTGTTTTGTCACCAGGGTCATGAACCATAGCCTGTTGGGGCACCTCACCAGCGCGGGAACCGGACTTTCGAGCTGCCTGATTTCCTCGTCACGGCCAAATTCCGGAAATAGTTGGAGGAACCGCGGTTTTGTCATTCCAGGCACGAAGGCGCGGTGCTCCTTGTAGGAGGCGAGACCTTCCAAAGAATGATATCCGTACGCGGTAACATTGATGATGCCATTTACCGTGCCCGTCGCCATCATTCCCAGGAGTTCGTCCCAGGCATGTTCACGCCGTCGTTGTCCTGGAGCCACCAGGAGCCGCCCGGTGACGGTTCCGCCGAGCCCAAATCGCTCGACGGCGAACGACTCCACATAGCCCCGAAGCAACTCCTCGTCGGTAAGTTTGCCGGCGAGAAGCTTACCGACCGTGCTCTTCCCGGCCCCGCCCGCACCGAAAACCAGCACACGCACCCTCCCAGCGCGGATGGCCCTGAACAATTCAGTCGCGACTTTACCGAGGGACTTCCTGTGGTCCCATGCGAAATTCGCGATCTCTAACCCAGCCTCCACGAACATGGCCCAGAGTTGGCCTCCCACTTATGGCCGCCATTACGAGCGCCTCAGCCGAAATGGAAGCTACCACACCGACCCGAAGCGATGAGTCGAATTTCTCGGGCTTGTCCCGAACCGGGACGAAAGCGAGGTTCGAGCACCATCACGGCCGATACGACGAGTATGGGATCAGGGTTGACCGTGACACCCGCTCGATCCAGCAGCAATCGACCGCGGCAATGGGTGTGGGGGTTGAGGATGTCCCGAATCGTTTGCCGGCACCGCGGATTCTGGCGGTGGAGACCGCGCCGGTCCAGCGTCAGGCGGCCGGCTTCGATCCCGCCGACGGCACTGAGCCTTTGTTGTTGTAGGCCGAGACGATACTCGCGACATCCGCCGCGGCGGCCTGTCCGGCGGTCTGCAGTGCCAGGTTCTCCGGCCAGACGAGGCCGATCGCGGCGGCGATCAGCAAGGGCGCCGCGCCCGCCAAGGTCGTGACCCCGGAAAAAACCGACAGCAGCGTGCCGGCGAGGATCATGACCCCATGGCCCGTGGTCACCTGGCCGAGCCAGGATTTTAACGAATCGATCACAATATGTTCTCCTTATTGGGTCCGGGCGGACCGCAATTCAGGAAATTCGTCTGGTTTCCGAGGCGCGTCAAGGTATTTCAGCCTATATCGCCCTACATCTGTACGGTTCTCCCGCGGAAGCCTATGCGACAAATCCGGGAGCGCGCCGTGAAGATCACCGCCGTCGAGACGTACTGGACCCGCATCCCGTTCGACATGGGCGGCGAACCCGCGGTCATGGGCGGCCTGAACTGGCAAACCATGAATTCGATCTGGCTGCGGATCGTCACCGATCAGGGCCTGGAGGGCTGGGGCGAAGGCTTTGGCCACGCCGCCGCCGCCACCACGATGACGGTGTTGAACGGCCAACTCGTGCCCGCCCTCCTCGGCCAGGACGCCCGCGACATCGCCGGTCTCCGCCTTCGACTGGGCCGCGCGTTCCATGGCTTCGGGCGCAATGGCCCGCACGTGTTCGCGTTGTCGGCGCTGGACATCGCGCTGTGGGACCTCGCCGGCAAGGCATCCGGGCAACCGCTGTGGCGGCTTCTGGGCGGCTCGCCGACGGCCTCGATGCCCTGCTACGCCAGCCTGCTGCGCTACGGCGAGGCGAGCCTTGTCGCCACCGCCTGCGAGCGCGCGATCGGCCTCGGTTACCGCGACATCAAGCTGCACGAGATCACGGTTCCCGAGGTCGCCGCCGCCCGCGCCGCGATCGGTCCGGAGGCGAAGCTGATGGTCGATACTAACTGCCCGTGGACCGTCTGGCAGGCGATCGACATGGCGCGCCAGATGGAGGATTCGGACCTGACGTGGTTGGAGGAGCCGGTCTGGCCGCCGGGCGATCACGACGGCCTCGCACGGGTGCGGCTGGAAGGCGGGCCGCCGATCGCCGCCGGAGAGAACGCCGCCGGGCTGCACGACTTCCGCGCCGCGTTCGAAGCCGAGGCGCTCGATGTCGCGCAGCCCAGTGTGATCAAGATCGGCGGGCCGTCGGGGATGGTGGAGATCGCGGCGCTGGCCAAGGCGTTCGGCGTGCGCGTGGTGCCGCACAACGCGTATTTCGGCGCCGGCTTCCTGGCCTCGCTGCATTGCAACGCGGCACTCGCTCCGGATGCGCCGTTCGAGCGGCTGTTCATCGATCTGGAAGCCAGCCCCTATCACGATCTGGTCGTCGCCAAAGACGGGCGGGTGAGCGTGCCGGACGGTCCCGGTCTCGGCCGCGAGCCGGACATGGCGGTGCTGAAACGTTATTTGGTGACCGACCCGGGCATCCATCGCGCCTGACGGAACCCGCGGGTGGCGAGGCAGGCCGCGATGGGGTTCATTTGACGCGAGCCGATCATGGCCGATCGGCCTATCCTTGCCGCCTGACCGACCGGAGGTTTGTTCAATGACCGCACCCATCGCGCTGCGCCACCCGGTTCCGAAATCCGAATGGCTCGGCAAACTGACCGAGGACATTCTGGAACCGGAACTACCGATCGTCGATCCGCACCATCATCTGTGGGACCATCCCGGGAACCGGTATTACCTCGATGAATTGCTGGCCGACGTGAACAGCGGTCACAACATTGTCTCGACCGTGTTCCTGCAATGCTTCTGGGCGTACCGGAAGGACGGGCCGGAGGCGATGAAACCGGTTGGCGAAACGGAATTCGTGGCCTCGGTGGCAGCCGAGGCGGAGCGCCGCGGCACACGGACAAAGCTTTGCGCGGGCATCGTCGGTTATGCCGATTGCCGCCTTGGCGACGCGGTGGAGGAGGTTCTGCGCGCGCACGCCGAGGCGGCGGACGGACGCTTCCGCGGCATCCGGCAGATCACCGCGCGGCATCATCGCTTCCTGGCCAGTCTCGCCGCGCCGCCGCCGTTCGCCCTGATGGCCGATCCGGCGTTTCGCCGCGGCTTCGCCTGGCTCGGAAAGCAGGGGCTGAGCTACGACGCATTCATGTATCACACGCAGCTCGATCAAATGGCCGAGCTCGCGCGGGCGTTTCCGAATACGCCGATGGTGCTGAACCATGTCGGGGGACCGATCGGGGCGGGACCGTATCGCGGCAAGGGCGAGGCGGTGTTCGCGGCGTGGCGATCGGCGATGCGGACGCTCGCCGCGTGTCCCAACGTGTTCGTGAAGCTTGGCGGATTGGCGATGGTGGTGAACGGGCTCGACTTCCACGAGAACATCCTGCCGCCGTCGTCCGGCGAACTGGCGGCGGCGTGGCGGCCGTGGATGGAAGCCTGCATCGAGGACTTCGGCGCTGGCCGTTGCATGTTCGAAAGCAACTTCCCGGTCGATAAGGGGATGTGTTCTTATCCGGTGCTATGGAACGCCTTCAAGCGCATTGCCGGGGCGGCATCGGCCGCCGAGAAGGCAGCGCTGTTCCATGGCACGGCGGAGCGGTTCTACCGGGCTGGGGTGACAGGAGTTCGTTGCTTTATCATTACGGGCTCTTCCTGGCACGGCGCTTTCCTGGCACGGCCACGCCAGCGTCATGGCCGGCCCGCGAGCCGGCCATGACGCCACGTGGTCAGTGCGGGCTGCGCCACGGCGGCGGACCCAGGTTGACGGTGCGCGGCGAGGTCGCGGCACTGGTCAAAGCCCCCGCTCCCGCGCCGATCGCGGCGCCTGCGACGACCCCGGGCGGCCCGGCGACGAGGCCGACCGCGGCGCCGGTCGCGGCACCGGCGGCGGTGCCGCCCTGCAGGCGTTCAGGCTCCCGGTAGCCGCACGCGGTCATCGAAACGGCGGTGCCTATCAGAAGCAGTTTGGTGAATGTGTTCATGGTTGATTGCCTTTGCGAAAGCCACAATTCGCCGTGCCGGAACGCTCGGAATGCCGCCTGGAACGCCGGGGGTTAAATTTAGTTTGAATCGAGGCCGGCACGGCCATCATGTTGGATTGTAATGCGAGCGATCTCGATTGGTTCCGGTGCCGGGCCCGCGACGCTGGTCAGCCCTGGATCGTCGATCGGTTCATGGACGGATCGTCAGGCGA
>Ga0193726_1001247_pt1 | contig 20836 bp, 13 predicted proteins | sample H2c1metaG_FD_144928 | JGI IMG/M metagenome (GOLD analysis project Ga0193726, IMG submission 144928) | Soil microbial communities from a riparian zone of the East river system, Colorado, United States - H2c1 | ecosystem: Environmental > Terrestrial > Soil > Riparian zone | place: USA: East River... | reverse complement strand
AGTGACGCCGGCAAGCTCGCGCCCCTCATAGGCCGGTTGGCCGGGAAGACTACGGTAGCTCTCGGCACGGTCGAGAATCGCCGCCAACGCGTCGCGGGTCAGGCCGTCGAGCGTGATGAGGTGGCGCAGCCCCCCCGCGCTATCTTGTTGTGAACGCATTTGCGCCTCATGTTCCTTCGGTGAACCAACGTTCCAAGATGATGCAGGCCGCTGCCGCGTCGACATCGGCCTTGGCGACGCGCCGCCGCCGCAGTCCGGACTCACGCGCTGCCTTGAGCCTGGCTTCGGCCTCCAGCGACGAGTAACGCTCGTCGATGAGTTCGACGCGCAGCGCAAAACGCCGCGTGAGCTCGACGGCAAAGCTGCGCGCGGCGCCGGTCATTGCACTCTCGGAACCGTCGGCATTATACGGTAAGCCGACCACGCCCAACGCCGGCTGCCAATCGCGCAACAGCGCGCCGATTGCCTCCCAGCGTGGTCCGCCGGCGCCGGACGGCACGCCGTGCAAGGGCGAGGCGGTACGGCTCACGGTGTCGCCGCAGGCGACCCCGATCCTTTTTGACCCGAAATCGAAAGCCAGGACAACCCGAGGCGCGCCGCCCGGCGCCCGTGGGCGCTCGGCTGCTTCAGGCATTGCCGCTGAGCGGGCTGATGCGGGGCAGTTCCACCCCCAGGAGCCGTCCGGCGGCCAGCCAGCGGGACTCGTAGGGCACCTCGAAAATGAGGCCCGGGTCCACCGGCGCGCTGAGCCAGGCATTGGCGCGGATTTCGTCTTCGAGCTGCCCGCCGTCCCAGCCGGCGTAGCCCAGGGCAACCACGGCTTCCTCGGGACCCTCGCCGCGGGCCATCGCCGCGAGAATGTCCCGCGACGTCGTGACATGGATGACGTCGGACACCTTGAGAGTCGAATCCCAGTCGCCCCCGGCCCGATGCACGACGAAACCGCGGTCGGTCTGCATCGGGCCGCCGCGCAGCACCTGGCGCTCCCGCAAGGGCAGTTCCACGGCAAGCTCGATCTCCAGTTGCTCGAATATCTCGCTCATGCGCATGGGCAAAGGCTTGTTCAATATCAGGCCGAGCGCTCCGCGGGAACTGTGATCGCATACCAGGGCAACGGTCTGCGCGAAGTTGGGATCTCCCATGGCCGGCATGGCGATCAGCAACTGGTTGGTCAGATAGCCTGATTCACTAATGGTTCGGCTCCGCGTAGAAGACGCTGGTTCCCTGTGAGGCGCCGCCCAAGAACTGCCATTCATAGGCGATGCGGATTTCATCATGCTTCCCGGCCAACTCGCCCGGGAACGGATCGAAGGGCGCGGCGAGTTTCAGGATTCGCATGGCGGCTTCGTCGATTTCGACATGCCCGCTGCTGCGCCTGACCACGGTATCCAGGAGTTTCCCATCGGAACCGATGGTCACTTCGATCACCGGGGTGCCGGAGAGCTTCTCGCGCCGCGCGGCGTCGGGAAAGTTCATGGTGCCCACGCGTTCGATCTTGCGGCGCCAGCCGTCCAGGTACACGGCAACATCGGACTCGCGGGTGTCCGCGGCGATCCACAATTGATGCATGGCTTCGCCGCGGATGCGCAGCTCAACCCCGTCATCATTGGGGGTCATCGCGAGATCCGGCCGCTTTTCCAGCAGCTGCGGCAGTTGCGCGGGAACCGCGGCGGCGGTGGGCGCCGCGAAATAGAAGATTTTCTGCGACGGCATGTGCGTGGCGACGAGTTCCTCGTCTCCCCTCTCCGTGCCGGCCTGCTGGGCGGCCAAGCCGTCGCCGCTCGGGATTCCCGGCCGCTCGACCGGCATCAAGGACGACTTGGGGATCAGCGTACGCTCCCGCTTCAGAGTATTGCCGGAGCCTTTTTGGCTGCGCTCGGACAAGTACTGAGCATTCGGATTGCTGGTAACACTGGGAGCCTGGTCATTGACCAAGACGACTTCCAATGCCGGCGCCTCATCGCCGCCCGCCTTGCTGCTCGGTGAACTGAAGGTCACGCCGAGGATGACGATGCCGTGGAACAACGCCGCCAGAAAACAGGTCGTCAGCATCCGGTCGTGCGCCGGCGGCAGCCCGGCCCGAAACATCTCGCCCGCTTGATGCATTTCGGATGTCACGCAGCGCTCAATGTCCTGTGGATGGCGTCGATCAGCATCCCACCAATGTCGACACCGTGCTTCTTGTTTAGTTCGCGGATCCCGGTCGGGCTGGTCACGTTGATCTCCGTGACATAGTCGCCGATGACGTCGAGACCGACGAACAGCATTCCGGCTTGCTTGAGCTTGGGACCGATTTGCGCGCAAAGCCAACGGTCGCGATCGTTGAGCGGGCGGCTTTCGGCGCGCGCGCCGGCGGCGAGATTGCCGCGGTTGTCCTCGGGGGTGGGGACGCGCTTCAGGACGAAGGGCACGGGCTCTCCGTCCACCAGAATGACCCGGCAATCGCCGGCGGTCACGATCTCCGGGAGGTATTTCTGCACGATGGCGTAGCGCCTGCCGTAGTCGGTCAAGGTTTCGAGCACCACATTGCGGTTCTTGTCGCCCTGTTCCAGCACGAAGATGGACTTGCCGCCCATGCCGTCCAGCGGTTTGCACACGGCTTTGCCGTGCTCGCGCAGGAATTCGCTCATGTCGTGCATGTCGCGGCTGATGAGCGTGGGCGCGCAGCATTCGGGGAACCAGGCCGTGTAGACCTTTTCGTTCATGTCCCGCAGGCCCTGCGGCCGGTTGCACACCAGCGCCCCTTGGATTTCGGCGCGGTCCAAAATATAGGTGGTGTAGATGTATTCGGTGTCGAAGGGCGGATCCTTACGCATCAGAATCACGTCGAATTCGCCCAGTTTGGCGGTTTGCGGCGAGCCGAGCGCAAACCACGTGGCGGGGTCGTCGAACACCTGCAGCGGCGCGAGCCTGCCGGCGGCAATCCCATCGCGCAGCCATAGATCCTTCTGCTGCACGTAAAACAGCTGCCAGCCGCGCGCCTGGGCCGCCAGCAGTATCGCCAGCGTACTGTCCTTGGCGGGTTTGATCGTTTCGATGGGGTCCATCACCACAAGGAGACGAACTCGGGAAGGCGTGCTCATTCCCCGCAGTCTAGCGCACGTCGATGCCGCGGGCATCGCGGAGGTCTCTTGAGAAAACTGTGAACCACGCCACCGTTGTTTGACGCTGCTTACCCCGAAATGTCGACCCCATACCGTGGCTTGCGCGGCTTGGATATGTTAAAAAGCCACAAGATTCCAGCACCTACGCACACGTAGCTAAAAGGTCCCCACAGGGCAGACTCATGGAGAGCATGATCAGTACGGCCAAGCCGAAACTCACCGGACTCAAAGTTCTCGTGATCGACGACAGCAAGACCATCCGACGGACCGCCGAAACGCTCCTGACCAAGGAGGGCTGTGAAGTATTCACCGCCGTGGACGGCTTCGATGCGCTTTCCAAGATTGCGGACCACCAGCCCGACATCGTGTTCGTGGACATCATGATGCCGCGCCTCGACGGCTATCAAACCTGCTCGCTGATCAAGCACAACAAGGTATTCAGGCAAATCCCGGTCATCATGCTCTCGAGCAAGGACGGCCTGTTCGATCGGGCCCGCGGTCGAATCGTGGGCTCGGAGCATTATTTGACGAAGCCGTTCACCAAAGACGAACTGCTGGGCGCGATCGAAGCTCACGTCGGTAAATGACGGAGAACGCAAGAATGGCATTGATTCTCATCGTTGACGATTCCCCCACCGAGGTTTTCGTCATGCAGAAGGCCCTGGAGAAGCACGGTTTCAAGACCGCCGCGGCCGAGAATGGTGAAGAGGGCGTGCGCAAGGCCAAGGCCATGAAGCCGGATCTCATTTTCATGGACATCGTCATGCCCGGGGTGAACGGCTATCAAGCCACCCGCATGCTGATCAACGACCCTGAGACCAGCTTGATACCGATCATCATGGTGACCACCAAGGGTCAGGAAACGGACCGGGTCTGGGGCCTGCGGCAGGGTGCGGTCGATTACTTGGTCAAGCCGGTGTCGGCGCAGGCGTTGGTCGAGAAGGCGCAGGCCGCGCTGGCCGTATGACGAGCGTCGTTGGCGGATCGGCCACTTCCTTGCGCGGCTTGCGCGACCGTCCGTTCGAACTGCTCAAGGAACTCGAAAAACGCAGCAGGGCCGTGACGGCGGGCAACGTTCCGGAGACCAATGCCGGCCTAGAATGGGTGGGAGTGGCGTTTCGCATGGGTGGCGAGACCTTCTTGGTGGCGCGCGAGGAAACCCGCGAGGTGTTGGGCTACCCCTTGGTGGTCACGCGCATCCCGGGCGCGAAAAGCTGGGTAAAGGGACTCGCGAACATTCGCGGACAACTGCTGCCGATGCTGGACCTGCGGCAATTTCTCGGCAGCGGTGCGACCACGGCCGGACGCAACACCCGGGTCGTCGTGGTCAACCACCGGGATATACCGGCGGGATTGATGGTGGACGAAGTACTGGGCTTTCGGCGCTTTGCAGAGGCGGAATTCAACGCCGAAGCGCCGCCGACCGTGATCCGTTGCGATAGCTATTTGGCCGGAGCCTTTCGCCGCGGCGGCGAGGTGTGGCCGGTATTGAGTTTGAAGAGTTTGGTGGAGAGCCAGAGCTTTTTACAGGCCGCGAGCTGAAGTTTAAGTGCAACAGAAGATGATTACGCAAAACGACTCGGGATCCAGGGCGAGCTTCCTGCCGGTGCTGGCCGCGCTCATTTTGCTGTGCCTGGGCAGCGCCGCCGCCCTGACTCTGCTCACCCACGAGACAGCGCCCCCCGCGGCGCCCGCCGAATTGTCATTGGTGGTGCAGCGCATGCCATTCGAGGCGCAAAACGCCTTGCGCGGCGAATCGAGCGCCTTCGATGCGCTTGCCAAGAGCGCCTCGCGCCTGAAGTCCCTGCGCGCCGCGGTGCCTAACCTAAGCGCGGGCAACGGCAGCGCGGCGGCGTGGAGCAAGTTGACCGAGGGCGTGGCCACCGTCGGCGCCGCTCGGACCGCCGTGGAAACCATCGAAGGATCGAACCAAGAGGCCCGTGAATTGGCGCCTAAGCTGCTGTCCGAACTCGGCGATCTGGCCAGCGCGGTCGGTGCGCAGAAGCTCGATGGAATGAGCCGCTACTTGGAACGCTTCGAGCTCATGGTGCAGCGCATTCAACAAGATTTGAACGGCCTGGCGTCCGGGGTGAGCGATGCCGCGCCGGCGGCGCAGCGCCTCGCCGATAGTCTGGAATTTCTGAATCAGGTCATGCGCGGCCTGACGGGCGAGGAATCCGGTCTGGCCCTGGCGAAAATCACCGGTGCGGACGCCGAGCAGCGGTTGAAGACCGTGGTGGCCCGCAACCAGCAATACGGCAATAGCGTGCGCAAGGCCATCGGCGCCGCCGAGTCGCTGTCCAAGGCGCAAGCGGCAGCGCGCGCATTGCCGGCCGTGGCCAGCACTCTGGCGGGCGAATTGACCGATGCACCGGCGGCGCGCACCGATTCCGGGGCGAATTACCGGCCGTGGGTAGTGGCGCTGCTGGGGCTCGCGGCCGTGATTCTGGGCGTGCTTGCCTTTACCTATCGCAAAACGGTCAACGTGCGGCGCAACAGCGAATTGCGCGTGCGCGAGAACGAACGCAATCAAGAGGCCATCATGCGCCTGCTCGACGAGCTGTCGAGCCTGGCGGACGGCGATCTGACGGTGCAGGCGACCGTGACCGAGGACATTACCGGCGCGATTGCCGACTCGATCAACTATGCCATCGAAGCGCTTCGCGAACTGGTGACGACCATCAACGACAGCGCCATCCAGTTGGATGGGGCCGCCAAGCAAACCCAGGGCGCGGCCGCGCACATGGCGAAGGCCAGCGGGGCGCAGTCGCGGCAGATCTCCGCGGCCAGCGAATCCATGGCGGACATGGCCGCCTCGATCGAAGAAGTGTCCGGCAATTCCGAACGCTGTTCGGATGTCGCCCGGCATTCGGTCGACATCGCGCACAAGGGCGGCGATGCCGTGCGGCGAACCATCGACGGCATGAATGCCATTCGCGAGACCATCCAGGAGACCAGCAAGCGCATCAAGCGTCTGGGGGAGAGCTCGCAGGAAATCGGCAACATCGTCGAACTGATCAACGACATCGCGGAGCAGACCAATATTCTGGCGCTCAATGCCTCCATTCAGGCCTCCATGGCCGGCGAAGCGGGCCGCGGTTTCGCGGTGGTGGCGGACGAGGTGCAAAGACTGGCCGAGCGCGCCGCGAACGCCACCAAGCAAATCGAAGTACTGGTGCGCACCATACAAACCGATACCAATGAGGCGGTCGTCTCGATGGAGCGCAGCACCACCGACGTGGTGGGCGGTGCCCTGCTGGCGGAGAATGCCGGCGCCGCGCTCGAGGAGATCGAGCAGGTGTCCAATCAGATTGCGAGCCTGGTGCAGAATATTTCGGCGAGCGCGCGACAGCAGGCCGCGGCGTCCGGGAACATCTCCAAGAACATGCAAGTGGTGCGCGAGATTTCCACCCAGACGGCCGAGGGCTCGACCGCGACATCGACGTCGATCGCCAAGCTGGCGGCCTTGTCGGCGCAGCTGCGCAAATCCGTGGCGGGGTTCAGACTTCCCGATTACGGCGGCGGCACCACCACCGTCGGCGCCACCTCGGCCACACGGCTACCCGCATTGAAAGAACCCGCAAGCGCCGCTCCCGGCCCCGCAAGCCTGTCGGTGAGCACCGGCAACCCCAACAACAGCAGTGCCGGTAATTCCGGGAAAATGCGCAAGGCCAGCGGCTTCGGCGCCTGAAGCTTGAAGGCCATCCCGGCATGACCGATATCAGTTCGCAAACTTTGCACATCGTCGCCAAGGAACTGGCGGCAACCCTGAACGATGCGCGTGCCTCGCTGGAAGCCTACGCCGAACGCTCGGATCAGCGCGCACTGCTCGAAAAGTGCGCCGACCAACTGCACTCCGCGCATGGGGTTCTGCGTTTGGTCGAAGTCTACGGCGCGGCGCTGCTTGCCGAGGAAATGGAGCATGTCACCCGCTATCTGCTGAGTTCGGATAACGACCAGAAGCGGCAGGTCGACGGGTTGGATGCGTTGATGCGCGCCATGGTGCAGCTGCCGACCTATCTCGAGCGGGTCTTGTCGGGCGGCCGGGATCTGGCCTTGGTGCTGCTGCCGCTGCTCAACGATTTACGGTCGGTGCGCGGCAGCCCGTTGCTGTCCGAGGGCACGCTGCTATTGCTCAATCTGAAATCCGATCAACCGGCGCAACCGCAATCGCCGCGCGTGGGCGAGCAGACGATTTCGGTGGCGCAATGGGCGCGCCGCCTAAGGCCGCGGTTCCAGATCGGCCTGCTCGGCTATATCCGCGGCGAACGCACGGTGCAGAATCTGGAGATTCTGGCGAAAGTGGCGGAAAAGCTCGAACAGGTCGCCACCACTCAGCCGGTGTTTCAATTGTGGTGGGTCACCGGCGCCATTCTCGAGGCGGTGCGCGCCAACGGCCTGGAAGGCAGCGCGACCCTGAAGCGCCTGCTCGGCCAGGCGGACCGGCAAATCAAGAGCCTGTATGAGCTCGGCGAGGCCCGCTACTGCGAAGATCCTCCGGTCGATCTGCTGAACAACCTGCTGTACTACGTTGCCCGCGCGACCACCACCGGCGGCCGCATTGCCGCGGTGCGGGCGTCGTTCAAACTCTCTGAACTGTTGCCGGTCGACGATTCGATCGAACATGAGCGCGAAAGCTTGTCGGCGCCCAGCGTGAAGCTGATGCGCACGGTCGCCGCGGCGATCAAGGAGGATCTGTCCAAGGTCAAGGACGTTCTCGATATATTCGTGCGCCGCGGCGGCGGCCGCAGCGATGAGCTCATTCCGCAGCTCGAGCTATTGAAGAAGATCAGCGACACGCTCGGCGTGCTCGGATTGGGAGAGCTGCGGCAGCGGGTGCAAGAAGAAATTTCCGAGCTCTCGGACATCGTCACCGACGGCAAGATTCCGCCGGAGGAATCGTTGATCAAGGTGGCCGGCGTGCTGCTGTCCGTCGAAGACAGCCTCGATGATCAGCTGGTGCGCCTGATATTGCCGACCACCCCCGATGCACAGCTCTCCGCATTGCCCGCCGATCAGGATCTCGAATTCAAGCTCGTCAGCGAGGCGGTGCTGCGCGAGTGCATTGTCAACATGGCGCGCATCAAGGAGGCCGTCTCCATCTCCGTGCAGAAGCCGGGCGATTTTCAAGCGCAGGGACTCGACAACGTGCCGCAGCTGCTGCGCGGCATCACCGCCGGCCTCCTGATGCTGGGCAAGGGCAGGGCGGTGGAATTGATGGACGCGATCGGCGCGCAGGTGCGCAAGCTGATCGAGCCGGGAGCGCCGGCGCCTGACGCCATTCGCCTGGAGCGCGTGGCCGACGCCATCGTCAGCATCGAGTACTACATGGAGACGGTGCAAAGCGGCCGCAACGATCCTTGGTACATGCTCGACAACGCCGAGATGTGCATCAAGACGCTGGCGGACGAAGCGCCGTCGCGCGTCCCGGATATCGGCATCTCGAGCAGCGACGCGGCCAAGACGGTGAAGCTCGATCCGGCGGAGACGATCGCACTGGAGCGCACCAAGCGCACGCATGCCGCCACCCACCCGTTGATCGCGGTGCCCGAACCGGAACCGGTGGACCCGCAATTCCTCGAGCTGTTCATCGAGGAGGCGAAGGAAGAAATCGCGTCCATTCAAAAAAGCTTCCCGCAGTGGGATCAAAATCCAATGGACCTGGAGTCATTGGCCCTGATACGGCGCAGCTTTCACACCTTGAAGGGCAGCGGCCGCATGGTCGGCGCGCGATCCATCGCCGAGTTCGGCTGGGCAATCGAAAATTTGGTCAATCGGATCATCGACAAGACGCTGACGCGCACGCCGGGAATGATGTCGCTGCTGCGCAGCGCCGTCGCCGCCCTGCCGCAACTGGTGGAACAATTGGAAACCGGCCGCCACAGCCCGGTGCCGGCCGAGGCGCTGATGGCCCGCGCCTTCGCCTACGCCGACGGCCGCGAGGCGGATCAAGGCACCGTGACGGTGGTGCCGGAGGACACCGGTTCAACTCCCGTCCCGATCATGCCGCGGGCCGCCGCGCCGCCCATGGATCCGGTTCTGCACGAGATCTACAGCAAGGAAACGTCGAGCCATCTGACCGAGATTCGCGACTATTTGCGCAAGCGCGCCGGCCAGCCGGCACCGCACGATTTACCCGAACCGGTGTATCGCGCCATTCATACCTTGAGCGGCAGCTCGAAGATGGCGGAGGCGCGGCACGGGATCCGGATCACCGAGCCGCTGAACAAGGTCATGCGCAAGGTGTTCGACAGCGGGCATGGCCTGACCGATTCCGGCCTCGCCACCCTCGGGGATGCGGTTCGCGCGATCGACAATGTGATATCGCATATCAACGAATCGACGGCATTTTTCCCGGAACAGCCCTTGCTGCTGGCGCGGCTGCAGGAAATCGAAACCCAGCTCGATGCGGCGATTGCCCGTGATGCCATCGACACCAGTGCATCCGCGATGGTCCCGGCCCTCGTGGCGGCGCCCGCGGTGCCGGCGGCAGCCGCGGCAGCGCCCATGGAGAGTGCAGCGGAAGCAGCGGCCGCTGCGCCGGCGGAAGAGTTCGATCACGAAATCGCGAACATCTACAGCGAAGAGGCGACCGAATTGCTCGAGGCCGCGGAGACCTCGCTGACCGCCTGGAATCGCGACCGCAAGGACAAGGAGCGGGTCGCTGAGCTGCAGCGCCAATTGCATACCTTGAAAGGCGGCGCGCGCATGGCGGGCATCAGCGCCATGGGCGATTTGAGCCACGAGCTCGAGACCCTGGTGATACAGATCGACAGCGGCTTCGTGGCCGGCGATGACCACGCCCATGCCGTCATGCAAGCCACCCTCGACGAGCTTGCGCGCATGCGCGATTTGGTGAGCGGCGGCACCGTGCCGGGCGCTGCGGCGGCGCTGATAGAGCAAATCCGTGATGTAGCGACACCCGGACGGGCCCCCACCGCCGTGCCGGCGTCTGCGGCAACGCCCGCGGCGAGCGCCGCGCCGCGCCCCATACCTGTCCCGGCGGCCCCACGGCCGGCGCCTGCTCCGGCGCCCGCCTCTGCGATACCGCCGCCGGCCGCGGCATCCATCACGGCCGCACCGTCGCTCGAGCTCAGTGCGTCCATGGCGCCGGCGGAAGGGCGGGTTGCCCCCGCCATGAGCGAAGACTCGGCCGCGGGCCTCGAACTCAGCAGCGCACCGGTATTGCCAGGCCGCGAGAGCGCGCCGGCGGAACGCGTGGAAATGGCGCGCGTCGATGCGGACCTGCTCGACACCATGCTCAACAATGCAGGAGAGGTGAGCATCTTCCGGGCCCGCCTCGATCAGCAAGTCAATTCGATCGACTTCAATTTGGCGGAATTGGCGCGCACGGTGACGCGCCTCAAGGAACAATTGCGCGGTCTCGAGATCGAGACCGAAGCTCAGGTGCGCAATCGGCATCAGGACGTCGAGCCGCGGCGCGACGACTTCGATCCTCTGGAACTCGACCAGTATTCCTCGCTGCAGCAATACTCGCGCGCGCTCGCCGAAACGTCGGGCGACGTCGCGAGCATTCAGGGGTTGCTCGAGACCTTGACCCGCGAAGCGCAGAATTTACTGACCCAGCAGTCGCGCGTCATTACCGAGCTGCAGAACAGTCTGATGCGGACCCGCATGGTGCCCTTCCAGCGCCATGTACAGCGTCTGACGCGCCTGGTGCGGCAGGCAGCCAACGACACCGGCAAGAAGGCCGAACTCGTGGTGCAGGGCGCCGCCGCGGAACTCGACCGGCAGATGCTGGAGCGCATGGTTCCGCCCCTCGAACATATGTTGCGCAATGCCGTGGTGCACGGCATCGAGACCCCGGAGCGCCGCACGGCGCTGGGCAAACCCGATGTCGGCCGCATCTCGATCAGTTTGGAGCGCGACGGCGCGGAGGTGGTAATCGTGGTCGCCGATGACGGCGCCGGGATCAGCGTGCGCCTGATTCGCGAAAAAGCCGTCGCCTTGGGATTGACGGATCCGCAGGCAAAGCTCACGGATGAAGAAGCCGTGCAGCTCATCCTGGAACCCGGCTTCAGCACGGCCGGTCATGTCACGCAGGCGGCGGGACGGGGCGTCGGCATGGACGTGGTCGCCACCGAAGTCAAAAAACTCGGCGGCGGCCTGTTCATCGACACGACGGCGGGGAAGGGTTCGCGTTTTACGATCCGTCTGCCCTTCACCCTGGCGATCAGCCAGGCCTTGATCGTACGCGTCGGGGACGAAGCCTACGCCCTGCCCCTGGCGACCGTCGAAGGCGTGGTGCGTCTGCCGAGAAACATCGTGTCCCGGCACCTGGGCAAGGACGCGCCGCTGTTCGAGTACGGCGGCCAGAAGTATCGCTTCCAGCAGCTGGGGTCGTTCGTCGGTCTGGGCGCGACGCGGCTTCCCGAAACGGACGTATCCATCTCCGTGGTGCTGGTCCGCGCGGGCGAACATTCCACCGCCTTGGTGACCGACGAATTGGTCGGCAGCCGGGAAATCGTCGTGAAGTCATTGGGCCCACAAGTCTCGGGCATTCGCGGCATCGCCGGCGCCACCATCCTGGGCGACGGGCGCATCGTCATCATTCTCGATATGGGCTCGCTGGTGCGGTCGGAGTGGCGCGCCCGCCCCACCGAAACGGTGGTGCTGGATCAGCGCGATCGGCGCACGTTTGCGCTGGTCGTCGACGATTCCATCACCGTCCGCCGCGTCACCCAGCGTCTGCTCGAGCGCAACGGCATGCGGGTGCTGACCGCGAAGGACGGTGTCGATGCCGTGTCTCTGCTGCAGGAGCACTTGCCGGACATCATTTTGCTCGACATTGAGATGCCGCGGATGGATGGCTACGAAGTCGCCGCCCACGTCCGCAACGACCCGCGTCTCAAGGATATTCCGATCGTGATGATCACCTCGAGAGTCAGCGAGAAGCATCGGGCGCGGGCCATCGAGCTCGGCGTCGACGACTATCTCGGCAAGCCGTACCAGGAAAACCAGCTGCTCGACGCCATTGAACCCCTGGTCAATCGCCGTAGCGCCATCGCGAGATAGATGAATGTCCGATTTGCGCGACGAGCTGTATAGCTTGCTGGTGCCGCTGGCGGGGGAACGGCTGATCGTGCCGCGCGCCTGCGTGGCCGAAGTCATCGGCTACCAACCGCCGGCCGAAATGACCAATGCGCCGCCATGGTACGCGGGTCTCGTGAGCTGGGGCGGGCGCAGCGTGCCGGTGGTGTCCTTCGAGGGCGCATTCGGCCAGACTCTGCCCAGCGTCTCGAGCCGCACCCGCATCGTGGTTTTTCACGCCACCGGCGGCAAGCTGCAATGCGGCTACTTCGGCATGCTGACTCAAGGGTTCCCGCAACTGGTCGGAATCTACGCCGAGGTGGTGCGGCCGGATCCCTCGCGCAGCTTCCCCGAACGCTCGCCCATCATTTGCCAAGTCCGCATGGTCAATGAGACGCCGTTGATTCCGGATTTGGAGCGCTTGGAGCAGATGATCGCCGAGGAAACCTCGGTGATGCCCACCTGACAGACGCGGCTCCGGCTGACGCGCGACCTCCGCGAGGGATCAAGCCGTCGCTCCGTTTGTAAAGACTTCAACCACACCGGCGATGAGTAGGCGTTCCCCAACAGGCCTGCTAGCCTAAAGGCATGACGTCGGGTTGCTTGAAGCTCGTGCGATGCGCTTGAGTTGCTCGAGACTCGTGCTGGCGGTTGCCTGCATGGCGTTCGGCCACTTCGCCAATGCCGCCGACCCCCAGTCCTACCGGGTCGACATCGCCTCGACCGGGGACGGTGACCGGGATGCCACACTCAAGTCCACCTCCGATCTTCAGACGCTGCGCACCTCGGCTCCGGTCAGCCCGTTTGGATTGATCGCCCGCGCGCGCGCCGATATCGACCGGTTCACCACCGTGCTTGAAAGTTATGGCTACTACCAAAGCGGCGTGACGATCAAGATCAACGGCATGGCGCTCAAGGACTCGGCGCTGCGCGACGCGCTGGCCGCGGTGCCCAAGGGTAGCGACGCCCGGGTCGACGTCAGTTTCACGTTGGGGCCGCTGTACCATCTGCGCAAGATCGATGTCGAGGGCGAGTTGCCCGATTCGGCACGAAACACCCTCGGCCTAAAGCCGGGCGATGCCGCGGTTGCCTCGACCGTCCTGGCCGGAGGCGCCCGCTTGCAGAGCGCGCTGCAGGAACAAGGCTATGCCTTCGCACAAGTGGACGCGCCCGTCGCCTACGAGGCGGCGGATGAGCCTGCTCTTGATCTGAGTTTTCATGTCGTGACGGGACCGCGCGTCAATCTCGGCGAAATCCATATCGAGGGTCAGAAACGCACGCATGAATCGGTGCTGCGGAAAGCTGTCCTATTGCGTACCGGCGAGCCCTACCGGCCTTCCGCCATCGAGCGAGGACGCCGTGATCTGTTGGCGTTGGGTGTATTCGGTCAGGTCACGGTGCAAGTAGGCACGGCGGTCGACGGCACCGGGGGTGTGCCGGTCACCTTCAAGGTCCGTGAACGCCCGCGCCACGCGGTCACCGTCAATGCTGCGTACTCCAGTGACCTGGGGGGCAGCGGCGGCGTCACCTGGACCGACCGCAATCTGTTTGGCAACGCCGAACAGTTGAAAATTCGCGCCTCCGTGATCGGTCTCAGCGGCAGCGATACCACGGGAGCCGGCTATGATACGGCTGCACAATTCATCAAACCCGACTTCCTGCACCGCGATCAGTCGCTGCAGCTCTCGGTGGGCGCGCTCAAGCAATCGCTGCAGGCGTACGACCAGACCGCGACCACCACCGGCGTGATCGTGACTCGGAAGTTGTCGAGCATATGGAGCGTCAGCGCCGGATTGACGACCGTCAATGAGAAAATCATCCAACCGGTGGACGATGTGATCGATCCACAGAGCCACGAGGTACTCGTTCCAAAAACCACGTACTTCTACACGCTCGTGGCGCTGCCGCTGACCGTGAGCTACGACTCCACCGATCTGCCCACGCCGCTCGAGGATCCGCGGCACGGATTTCGCGGTTCTTTGACGCTGACACCCACTCTGGCCATCGGTCATCCCGATGCCACCTTCGTCATCGAGCAGATCCAGCTCGCCGGCTACTTCGATTTGACCAAGCTGTTGGGCACCGATCCCGGGCGCAGCGTGCTCGCGGCGCGGGCGTTGGCGGGCATCGCCAAGGGCGCTTCAGAATTCAGCCTGCCGCCCGATCAGCGCTTCTACGGCGGCGGCAGCAACACCATCCGGGGCTATCGATACCAATCGGTGGGGCCGGTATTTGCGGGCACCCTGGATCCGATCGGAGGTACCGAGATCGAAGCGGCAAGCATAGAATTCCGGCAACGAATCGTCGGCAATTTCGGCGCAGCCGCATTTGTCGACGGCGGTGAGGTGACTGCCAGCTCGAGCGGAGTGCCGAACGATTTTCGCATCGGAGTGGGTTTGGGCCTGCGCTACTACACACCGATCGGGCCCATCAGACTGGACGTCGCCATGCCCACCAAGCGCCGCAGCGGCGATGATTCGTTCGAAATTTACATCGGACTGGGACAGGCTTATTGATGCGTCGTGCATTGAGAATCATCGCGTGGTCTCTGGGCGGCTTGCTGCTGCTGACGCTGCTGCTGGTGGGCACGCTGTACATCGTGGGAAACACTGATTCGGGCCGTGCCATGATCGCGAGCGTGACCGAGCGGCTCACCGGCGGCCACGTTCAATTGACGGGCCTGGGCGGATCCTTTCCGCGCCAGTTGACGCTCGAGAAGCTGCAGTTGAGCGACGACCGCGGGGTGTGGCTGACAGCCGAGCATATTTCGCTGCGCTGGACGCCGGGCGCGCTGCTGCTGCGCCACGTGCAGGTTGAAAATCTGCGGGCTGCCACGGTGACCATGGAGCGCCTTCCGCACAGTTCCAGCCCGGCGAACGCCGCGCCGCCGTCCATACCCCACATCGATGCCGAGAGCGTGTCGATCGATGAGCTCAAGCTTGGATCGCAGCTGGACATCGCGCCGGCGCCGTTGGCGCTGCGCGGCGCGGTTCACCTGCGCTCGGTGACCGACATGACCCTCCAGGCCGATGCACACCGCATCAATGGGCTTGGGGATTATGTGTTGCACCTGCAATTTGATCCCAGGCGCATGGAGGCGATGCTCAAGCTGAACGAACCGGCGGGCGGACCGCTGGAGAACCTGCTGCAACTGCCGAGTCTGGGAGCGCTGGCCGCAACGCTCAATTTGAATGGGCCCCGGTCTGCCGAGCATCTGGAACTCTCAATCGATGCGGGCACCTTGCACGGCAGTGCCCACGGCAGCGTCAATGTGAACGAGCTGTCGGGAGATTTGGACTTCGCCTTCCAGTCGGCCGCGATGAGTCTGCGGCCGGAACTCGCGTGGGACCGCGCGACCCTTCGGGGCCACTGGCATGGCAACCTCAAAGCGCCGATGGCCGACGGTCATTTCGATGTCGATCACTTGCGGCTGCCGGGCGGCACGGCGCTCGCGACGCTGAACGCCGATGTAACCGCCAGCAATGGTACGGCGGCCTTGAAAGCCCTGGCCGGCGGACTGCAGATACCCGGCCCTCAGCCGAGGTTGTTGCAGGACTCCCCGGTGACGTTGGAGGCGTCGATTCATTTGGACGCACCGGCGCGGCCTCTCGACGTCACGGCGACACATCGATTGTTTTCGCTCAAGGCGCATACAGAGACTCAGGCGGTGAAGGCGGGCCGGCGCAGCACGACCGCGGAGTTGCACCTGCCGGATTTGGCTCCGCTCGCGGCTCTGGGCGGACAGAAGGTTCGCGGCAGCGCGATCCTCAAGGCCGTGTTGCAGAGCGACGACGCAGCTCTGCGCGTGGTGCTCGACGCGAGCGCGGCGCTGGCCGGCGGTACGGAGAGTTGGGCGGCGGTGGTGGGCAATCGCGCCACGCTGCAGCTGTCGGGCGGGCTGACGGACAAGGCCGCGACTCTCGAGAGCTTCAAATTCTCGGGCCGCGCCGTGTCCTTGACGGCGAGCGGCAGCGCGAAGCGGCCGGCGGCCGCCGGCCCCGAACAGGGTCCGTGGGTGCTGCACCTCCCGTGGAATCTCAATGTGTCCGATCTGGCGTCCGTGTCGCCGGCGCTTGGCGGTACCCTCAAGGCGTCCGGCCTGCTGGAGGGGCCGACGACGGCCATGAACGGCACGGCCCAATTGACGTCGGCGCTGTCGGTCCGGGGCACCCCGAGCGGCGTGGTGACGGCTGAAGCGACACTGCGCGGTCTGCCATCAGCGCCGAGCGGCACGCTGGCGGCGCATGGGCTGCTTGACGGGTCGCCGCTGGACGTTGAAATTGATTTGGAACGCGGTCAGGCGGGCTCGCTGCGGGCGCTCATTCAGCGAGCGGATTGGAAAAGCGCTCACGCGAGTGGCGATGTCACCATGCCCCCAGCCTTCGCGCAAACCCACGGCCAGCTGCATCTGAAAATGCAGCAACTGAGAGATTTGCAGCCTATTCTCGGCAGCGATATCGCGGGCAGCCTGGCGGGAACGGTCGAGTTGCATCCCGACAAGGGACGCACGCATGTGCATCTGCAATTCGACACGCCGGATTTGGCCATGGCCGGTTTTGCGGGAAGCGTCCACGCGAGCGGCGATGGCTTTAGCGACGCGTTGAACGTCAAGCTGGACGTCAAGGCTCCGAACGTGGGAGGCCATGAGGCGAGCCTGTCGGCCGCCGGCACACTCAACGGCGACGCCCGAGACCTCACGGTGGCGAGCGCGGTGGCCAATTATCGCGGACAGGACTTGCGTCTGCTGGCGCCCGCACGAATTGCCTTTGCGGACGGCGTGGCGATCGACGAGCTCAAGGCCGGAGCGCAACAGGCCGTGTTTCAGCTCAAGGGCAGAATTTCCCCGACCCTTGATGTACGCGCATCGCTGCGGCAGGTGGAGCCGGCGCTGGTCAACGTGTTCATGCCAGGGTTGCTGTCTGCGGGGGTGATCGAGGGGCGGGCCCGTCTGCAAGGCGATTGGGCCGCTCCCACAGGTCGAATCCGGGTGACCGGCAGCGGCATGCGCATGGCGAACGATGCGGCGCTTGCCCTGCCTGCGCTAGATTTGCAGGCCACGGCGCAGTTGAAGGGCGGCACCGCGGACCTCGATGCGCGAATGAATTCAGGTTCCGCCTCGCAACTCGCCGTCGTGGGTCAAGTACCGCTGGCGGTCGACGGCGCCCAGAATTTGAAGATCAGCGGCAATCTCGATGTGGGTTTGTTCAATCCCTTGCTCGAAGGAAGCGGCCAACACACCAGCGGCCAGCTCAGCATCGACGCAACCGTGTCGGGCAGCATGACGGCGCCGCACATCGATGGCACGGTGAATCTGAAGCAGGGGTCCTTTGCCGACTATGGACGGGGCATCAGCGTGACCGACATCACCGCCGATATCGTCGGCCACGAGGGCAAGCTGCAAATCCAGAGCTTCACAGCCTCTGCCGCCCCCGGGACGCTGTCGATGACGGGTACGGTCGGGGTCCTGCAAACGGGGGTGCCCGTGGACCTGCAGGTCACGGCCAGCAACGCGCAGCCGATCGCCAGCAAAATGGTCACCTCGAATTTCAACGCCGACCTCAAGGTCAAGGGCACTCTGCGCGAGCGTCTGGAAGTCGGCGGCACCGTGACCTTGAATCGCACCGTGATCGGCATCGTGCGTACCTTGCCTCCCAACGTCGCCACGCTCGACGTTCGCCGGCGCGGCAAGGCGGCCCCCGTGGCGCCCGAGAAGCAGCTGGTGATCGGATTGGACGTGACATTGCAGGCGCCCAGGGACATCTTGGTGCAAGGCCGTGGACTCGATGCCGAAGTCGGCGGAGAACTGCATATCACGGGCACCACGGACGCGCCGCTGGTGACCGGTGGTTTCGATCTGGAGCGCGGCAGCTTTTCCCTCGCCAGCACCCGGCTCAATTTCACTCCGCCCGGCCGGGTCAGTTTCGACGGCGCGGGCCTCAAGAATAAAATCGACCCGACTCTGGATTTCACCGCGCAGACGACCTCCGGAGACGCGACCGTCACCCTGCACATCACCGGTTACGCGGACGCCCCGCAGTTCGAGTTCAGCAGCAGCCCGACGCTGCCGCCGGATGAAATCATGGCCCGGCTGCTGTTCGGCCAGAATGTCGCTCAGCTATCGGCGCTGCAGGCGGCGCAGATCGGCGCGGCGCTGGCGAGTTTGTCCGGCGTGGGGGGCGACGGCGGTCTCAATCCGCTGGTCAAGCTGCAGAAAAGTCTGGGACTCGACCGGCTCACCGTCACCGGGGCCACCGGAACATCCGCCACCGGCGCAGCAAACACGGGCGCGAGCATTGAAGCGGGACGCTACATCTCACGGCGCGTCTACATCGAAGCCAGACAGAACACGACCGGCGGCACTCAATTGGAAACCGACGTAGACCTGACCAAGCATTTGAAGCTGCAAACCCGTTTGGGGAACGGCACCCCTTCGGCGCAAGGGACCACTCCGGAGAACGACCCCGGCAGCAGCGTGGGCTTGTCCTATCAGTTCGAGTACTAAGGGAAACAAACCATGACGACATTATCCAGGGAACCGCGGATTCATCCGGTATCGATCATGGCGCTGCGGCCGACGCAGATCACCGTCGGCATGCGCGAGGTGAAGGCCAAGCGCAAGAGCTGGCGCAATCACCCCGATCGGAAAAAAGCGGATTTTCTCGGCAGGCATCTGATTCCGGTCGTCTGGGGCCCGAAGGAAGAGTACTACGTCATCGATCACCATCACTTGAGCCTGGCGCTGCACCAGGAGGGGGTCAAGGAGATCGCGACCACGGTGGTTGCCGATCTGCGGCGGCTGCCGCGCGAGGCCTTCTGGATCTATCTGGACAACCGCGGCTGGCTGCACCCCTTCGACGACAACGGCCTGCGGCGCACGTACAAGGAAGTGCCGAAACGCATATCGGCATTGGTGGATGATCCGTACCGCAGTTTGGCCGGTGAACTGCGGCAGAGCGGCGGCTATGCGAAGGACACGACGCCGTTCAGCGAATTCTTGTGGGCGGATTTTCTACGCCGCCGGCTCAAGCGCAAACTGCTGCAAGATGACTTTTCCGCCGCGCTGGTCCGGGCATTGAAGCTCGCCAAGAGCGGCGAGGCGGATTATCTGCCCGGTTGGTGCGGGCCCATTGCTTGATAGGCATCAGTGCAGCAATCCGAAAACGGCGACACCGGCGGTACTGCCGACGAATACCTTGCCGTCGGCCACCGTGGGGGTGATGAATTTGTTGCCGGCGCCGAAGTGATCGCGGTTGCCGGCCGCCTGATTGCTGTTGTAGAGCTCATGGGCGAGATTCGCGGCGTCATAGGCATGCAGCACCGCCGGGTTGGAATTTTCGTGCGCCCAAACGATGCCGTTCGACGCGCCGCTCGCCGACACGCTGGGCGCCGTGCCCGGAAAGGGAAACTGCGTCGGTGACTGCGACTGAGGTGTGCTTTGAAGTTTGGCGGCCGCTATTGCAAATGCCTTCAAGGTCGCGCCCGAATCGCCGTAATACACCGTTGCGTTGAAATAGGCAGGAGTGGACCAAATGCCGGCCGGCAACGCGCCGCTGACTTGCTGCCAAATCTGCGCGTTTCCGGAAGAGTTGAACTTGCCCATCGAGTCGCGATTGACGACATAGATATTGCCGTCCTTGCCGGCCCCGACCACGAGGTGCCTGACGGTGCTGGCCGAGTCGGTCAAATCCGGCAACAGCATTTCTCCGCCCGACCCTAAATCGTGGTCTGCGGACGACTCGTTGATTTCGTCATACATGGTGAAGTAATCCACGACGCTCAGCGATCCGCCCGCAGTGGATATCTTGAGAAAGGAATTGCCGTAATCCTGGCCTTGGGGAAAGCCGTTGGCATCCATGGAGGTTTCGAAGGCGCCGTTTGCGGTCAGCAGATAGATATTCCCCGCGGAATCCGCGGCCGGGCCTCCGCCGCTCATCCAAATGGCGGGCCCCACGCCACCGCTGTTCGGTGCGACGTTGAGCACGGCCGTGCGCGCCAGCGTGCTGCCGGAATAGGCGATGATCCAGCCGAAGTACGGAGTGATGTCGCAGTGCGAGGTCCAGCTCGTGTAAACGATTCCATTCAGCAACAGCAGTGCCGCCCGCTCTTCGTACTGGCCGGCACTGAACGTGGTCGAGCCGCCGCCGCTGCTCGGGTAGGTCGCGGCAATTTCCGTCGGCCCATTGAGCAATTCCCCGCCCGTGGTCAGATCGAGCGCGTGCAGGCGCTGGTGATAGTTCGCCGCGGCGTCTTTCGACATGGCGACGACATAGAGAATGCCATGCGCGCCGGCGTTGCGGTCGATGACCGGTGTCGAGGTGACGCCGATCTCAGGGCTCACCTGGTTGCAGCCATGTGTATCGCTCAGTGACTCGCCCGCCGCCAGCAGCGATACCTGCCACAGCGTGGACCCGGTATCGGCGTCGACGGCATAGACGGAGTCGTGTTCCGTCGCGACGATCAGCATATTGTGTGCCGAGCCTGCCACTCGCAGTTGCGACACATACAAGGGTTGGGCGTCGACTTTGCCGTCCACCGCCAGGTTGCGCAGCAGGCCGAAGCCCGAAGAGGTCACGTTCGCGGGGGTCAGGATCGATTCGGTGAGATTCTGACCGCTGCGGCTCAAGTCATTTTTGTAGGTCAGCACATCGGTGCCCGCCGGCACAGGGCCGCTCGTGACGGTC